>ERZ807291.1479-NODE-1479-length-38087-cov-90.742138_pt1 | contig 38087 bp, 50 predicted proteins | sample MGYA00521257_ERZ807291 | MGnify/ENA primary metagenome ERZ807291 (study PRJEB31413, sample SAMN03169783) | marine metagenome | biome: Marine; feature: Water; material: Subsurface seawater | place: North Sea | collected 2011-04-28 | depth 1 m m ...
CAGAGAAGGCGGCCGTACAGTAGGTGCGGGCGTTGTTGCTAAGGTTATTGCTTAAGGCAATGCCCAGTAATGAGTTCTTTTCTCAAAAAGACTCATAGCTAGGAAGGGCAAGGAAAGTCTCCGGTAACCCAAGTCGCTAATGAGTACGGGCGGGTTGGGTGCTTGAAAGAAAGTCTTTGGCGCTAATATGTAAGCAAATTAAATTACATTATTAGCGTTATTCACTCCAACAAGTGTTGCTTGAGATAATTCTACTCTGTATAGTTCGCCTCCCGCTTTGGAGAGCGTGAGCACTGAAGTTTTTGCTGAAGTGGTCATGGAATCGGCAGTTTCAGAGCCGAAGAAGGCGGGTGTAACTGCACTATTGTTGCAGCGAAATGCTCTTTAACAGGAGAAATGCTCATTCAACCGTTCTGTGCGTTGAGCACAGTACGGTGGACGAGTGAATTTTAATTAGGGTTGGAGTTTGTAAGTGCAAAATCAGCGTATACGCATTCGCTTGAAAGCATTTGATCATCGTCTTATTGATGTATCGACACAGGAAATTGTTGATACCGCAAAGCGGACTGGTGCACAGGTGAAGGGACCGATCCCGCTGCCCACTCGTAAAGAGCGGTTTACAATTCTTGTATCACCACACGTCAATAAGGACGCGCGGGACCAATATGAGATCCGTACCCATAAAAGACTCCTGGATATTGTTGAGCCCACAGAAAAGACAGTCGATGCGCTTATGAAGCTCGATCTGGCGGCTGGGGTTGAAGTACAAATTAGTTTGAATTAATCGAGGCAGCGTTAGCTCTTTCGGGAGTAAGCGAAGTTTCGAGGTTTTGATACAAAAAGGCTCCGATAGGGAGCTGGCGATTGGCGAAAGCCGGGCACTGGCCTTTTACTCGACAGAGGAAAAGGGTGGGAGCCCAGCACGCCGTTGTTACCGCACAAAGGTAGGATTAGACCAATGGCAATTGGACTGGTAGGTAAAAAAAGTGGCATGACACGCATCTTCAATGAAGAAGGCGTATCCGTGCCGGTTACGGTTATAGAAGCCGAGCCTAATAGAATTACTCAGGTTAAGAGTGTCGAGAGTGATGGCTATGTAGCTGTCCAAGTGACCACGGGCGAGCGACGTCAAAGTCGTGTAAGTAAGCCAATGGCAGGACACTTTGCTAAAGCGAAAGCTGGTGCAGGGCGGGGTTTATGGGAATTTCGCTCTCCTCAAGTGGAAGACTTGGGTGTTGGTGGCGAGCTCACCGTTGAACAATTTGCGGCAGGTCAGACTGTTGATGTGCAAGGCACCTCAAAAGGTAAAGGCTTCGCAGGTACCATCAAGCGTTGGAATTTTGCTGGTCAAGATAATACTCACGGTAACTCTATCTCTCACCGAGCTCCTGGTTCTATTGGCCAATGCCAGACACCAGGCCGCGTATTTAAAGGTAAGAAGATGTCAGGCCATATGGGTGCGGCTCGTGTGACCACGCAGAACCTAGAGATTGTTCGAGTAGATACAGAGCGTAACCTAATTATGGTTAAGGGCGCTGTACCTGGAGCAACTGGTGGGGACGTATTTATCCGTCCAGCAGTAAAGGCTCGTTCTGAAGCGACTGCTGCGGGAGAAGCTGAATGAATTTGAATCTAGCCCTAGACGGCGGCAGTGTTGAAGTAGCAGATACCGCGTTTAGCAGAGAATTTAACGAATCCCTAGTTCACCAAGTTGTGGTTGCCTATATGGCAGGCGCACGACAGGGTTCTCGAGCGCAGAAGAATCGTTCTGCTGTAAGCGGTGGTGGTAAGAAGCCATGGCGTCAAAAAGGTACTGGTCGCGCCCGTGCGGGTACTACGCGTTCTCCTATTTGGCGTTCTGGTGGTGTGACATTCGCAGCACAACCCCAAGATCACTCTACAAAAGTTAATCGCAAAATGTATCGCGGCGCGCTACGTTGCATTCTTTCTGAACTTATTCGTAAAGAACGCCTCGTTGCTGTTGAGAGTTTTTCGGTTAAAGCGCCTAAGACTAAAGAGTTGTTAACCCAGCTTAAGAGTTTAGACATGAGTAACGTACTAATCGTTACGGAAGACGGCGATGAGAATTTATTTTTAGCAGCTCGCAACGTTCGCTTTGTCGACGTTCGGGATGTTGAGGGTGTAGATCCGGTAAGCCTAATCAGCCACGACAAAGTGCTGATCACGGTTGCTGCGTTGAAGAAGCTAGAAGAGGCATTGGTATGAATCAGGAGCGCATTTTTACTGTTCTACGCGAGCCTCACATATCAGAGAAGGTTTCTGTATTGGGCGATGTAGCTAATCAATACGCTTTTAAAGTATCGGTAGATGCAACTAAGGCTGAGATTCGCGAAGCTATTGAGACCATTTTTAAAGTCTCTGTAAAAAATGTCAGTACAGTGAATGTAAAAGGCAAAGTTAAGAGAACTGCGCGTGGTTTGTCGCGCAAGAAGAATTGGAAAAAGGCATACGTAACTGTAGCGCAGGGCCAAGAGCTCGACTACATGGTTGCGGAATAAGGGTTTAGCGTAATGGCTGTTGTAAAAACGAAACCAACATCACCGGGTCGTCGATTTGTCGTTAAAGTCGTCAACCCTGAGTTGCATAAAGGCGCGCCACATAAAGCGCTTCTAGCACCGCAATCAAAGACTGGCGGTAGAAATAACGCTGGCCGGATAACCACTCGTCATCGAGGCGGCGGTCATAAGCAACATTATAGAATTATTGATTGGAAGCGCACCAAAGATGGTATTCCAGCAGTAGTAGAGCGTCTTGAATACGATCCGAATAGAACGGCGAACATTGCTTTGCTTAAGTACGCGGACGGAGAGCGACGTTACATTATTGCGCCTAAGGGTGTGCATGCTGGTGATCCGATTATGAGTGGGCCGACTGCGCCGATTCGTTCAGGAAATACGCTAGCTCTCAGAAGTATCCCAGTGGGTAGTGTAATCCACTGTGTCGAATTGAAGCCAGGCAAGGGCGCGCAAATGGTGCGTAGTGCCGGCGGTTCTTGTCAGTTAGTTGCTCGCGAAGGTGCTCACGCTACCTTGCGTATGCGGTCCGGCGAAATGCGCCGTGTGCTTAGCGAATGCCGCGCAACACTTGGCGAAGTAGGTAACAGTGAACATAGTCTGCGTTCATTAGGTAAAGCTGGTGCTACCCGTTGGCGCGGCGTCCGCCCAACAGTTCGTGGTGTGGCTATGAACCCAGTTGATCACCCGCACGGTGGTGGTGAAGGTAAGACATCAGGCGGCAGACACCCAGTTTCACCTTGGGGAATGCCAACAAAGGGTCATAAGACCAGAAAGAATAAGCGTACCGACAGCCTCATTGTGCGTCGTCGCGGCAAGCGATAAACGGAGTAACGTAAGTGCCAAGATCATTATTTAAAGGCCCATTTGTTGATACCCATCTGTTGAAGAAGGTAGAGAACGCAGTGGCTAACAGTGAACGTCGCCCTATCAAGACTTGGTCGCGTCGCTCAATGGTCATGCCTGAGATGGTTGGTTTAACCATTGCTATTTATAACGGCCGTCAACATATTCCAGTTGTTATCAATGAAGACATGGTAGGGCACAAGTTGGGTGAATTTGCGCCAACTCGCACTTACCGCGGTCATGCGGCGGATAAGAAAGCGAAGCGATAGCGCACAGAATAAGGTAGAGGAAGAAGATGGAAGTCAGAGCGATTGCAAAACGCTTAAGTATCTCTGCGCAGAAGGTTCGCTTAGTGGCAGACCAAGTTCGCGGCAAGCCAGTGGCTGATGCTTTAGATATATTGAATTTCAGTACTAAGAAAGGTGCTGTGTTAGTGAAAAAGACCGTTGAGTCAGCGATTGCAAATGCTGAACACAACGAAGGTGCTGATGTAGATGATCTTCGGATATCGGAAATATTCGTTAACGAAGGCATGACAATGAAACGCATTCGTCCGCGTGCTAAAGGCCGTGCGGATAGAATACTAAAACGCAGCTGTCACATCACTGTGACCGTTTCGGATACGGAATAAGAGAATAGTATGGGTCAAAAAGTACATCCAACCGGTATTCGCTTAGGGATTGTCAAAGATCACACGTCGGTGTGGTATGCGGACAAGAAGACCTATGCACAGTACCTATTGAACGATCTAGAGGTGCGTAGTTTCTTGCGCAAGCGTCTTGCTGATGCCTCTGTGGGTAGAATTGAGATTGCTCGGCCAGCTCAGACAGCTCGTGTAACTATTCACACAGCGCGTCCCGGTATTGTTATTGGCAAGAAAGGCGAAGATGTAGAGCGCCTACGTAATGATTTAAGCAAAATGATGGGTGTTCCCGTCCACGTAAATATCGAAGAAATCCGTAAGCCAGAATTGGATGCGGTATTAGTTGCTCAGAATGTAGCTCAGCAGTTAGAACGCCGAGTACAGTTTAGAAGAGCGATGCGTCGAGTAATACAGAACGCAATGCGCTTAGGTGCCGAAGGTATCAAAGTGCGTGTTGCTGGTCGTCTTGGTGGGGCAGAAATTGCTCGCTCCGAGGTCTATCACGAAGGAAGAGTGCCTCTGCATACCCTTCGTGCAGATATCGATTACGCAACTTTTGAAGCTGAAACTACCTACGGTATTTTGGGCATCAAAGTGTGGATCTTTAAGGGAGAGGTTATCGGGTCACAAGCCCCTGCTCAAGCTTCTCAGCAAGCCTAAGCCGTAATTAAGTACGAAGATGTTACAGCCGAAAAGAACAAAATTTAGAAAAATGCACAAGGGACGCAACCGAGGCCTCGCCCTGAGAGGTAGTCGCGTCAGCTTTGGTGAGTTTGGTCTTAAAGCCGTTGGGCGAGGCAGACTTACCGCGCGTCAAATTGAAGCCGGCAGACGAGCGATGACTCGTCGTATTCGCCGAGGCGGAAAAATTTGGATCCGAGTGTTCCCAGATAAGCCAATTACCAAGAAGCCTTTGGAAGTACGTCAAGGTAAAGGTAAGGGTAGCGTTGAATATTGGGTGGCCCTTATTCAGCCAGGTCGCGTGTTATACGAGATGCAAGGTGTGCCTGAAGAGATGGCCCGGGAAGCGTTGGCATTGGCGGCGGCAAAATTGCCCTTTAAGACAGTATTTGTTAAGCGGACAGCAATGTAATGAAAGTCCAAGATTTAAGAGAAAAGACTGCAGAAGAGCTGCAAACCGAAGTGGTACGGCTGCGTCGCGAGCATTTTTCGCTACGTATGCAGAACGCTAGTGGTCAACTAGGTCAGCCGCATCTTCTTAAAGAAATTCGTCGAGATATCGCACGGGTGAAGACAGTAATGAAGGAGAGTAAAGATGTCTGAAGCAGAAGTAGCCCAGACTAATCCGCGTACTGTGACGGGCGTAGTGGTCAGTGATCGCATGCACAAAGGCATCACCGTGAAGGTAGAGCGTAGGGTAAAGCACCCGGTTTATGGAAAATTCGTACGTAAGTCATCGAAGATTCATGCGCACGATGAAGATAACACTTGCAACATAGGTGACACGGTCACTGTGATTGAGTGTCGTCCATTGTCAAAAACAAAGACCTGGATGCTTAAGAGTATCGACGTTCGGTCTACTGGAGTTTAGAGCGCAATGATTCAGACAGAAACCATGCTAGAGATCGCTGACAACAGCGGTGCTCGTAGAGTCCAGTGTATTAAGGTCCTAGGCGGTAGCCACAGACGTTACGCGGGTATTGGCGATGTGATCAAGGTCACCATTAAGGAAGCCATTCCGCGCGGTCGCGTAAAGAAAGGTCAGGTGATGGACGCGGTAGTAGTGCGTACACGTAAAGGTGTTCGTAGACCTGACGGCTCTTTGATCAAGTTCGATCACAACGCTGCGGTTTTACTTAACGCACAAAAGCAGCCAGTTGGCACACGTATTTTTGGGCCGGTTACTCGCGAACTTAGAACAGAAAATTTCATGCGTATTGTTTCGCTAGCGCCTGAAGTACTTTAAGTACAAAACAGATTAATAGAGATCCTAAGAGATTGTCGGCATGTTAAAGATCAAGAAAAAAGATGAAGTGGTAGTAGTTGCCGGTCGTGACAAAGGTCGTCGCGGTGAAGTTTTGCGCGTCATGAAAGACGGCAGACTTATGGTTGCTGGTATTAACATGGTTAAGAAGCATAAACGCCCTAACCCGAACACTGGCGATCAGGGTGGAATCGTTCCTCAGGAAGCTCCGATTCAAGGCTCTAATGTTGCAATCTGGAATCACGAAAGCGAAAAAGCAGACAAAGTAGGTTTGCGCATTGAAGATGGAAAGAAAATCCGCTTCTTCAAATCAAACGGCAAAGAGATTGAAGACTAAAGATGTCTAATTTATACGAGCATTATAGAAAAGAACTACACCCTAAGTTGCAAAAAGACTTGGCGATTAGTAATCCAATGGAAGTGCCTAAGATTACTAAAGTTACGCTTAACATGGGTGTTGGTGAAGCTATCACAGACCGCAAAGTTATGGATGCGGCAGTATCAGACATGACAGCTATCGCAGGGCAACAGCCAGTAATTTGTTTGGCGCGTCGTTCAGAAGCTGGTTTTAAAATTCGTGAAGGCTACCCAATCGGGTGCAAGGTTACTTTGCGTAGAGAAAAGATGTACGACTTTATCGAACGTCTTGTAAGCATTGCGATACCTCGAATGCGTGACTTCCGCGGGTTGAACCCAAAGTCTTTTGACGGTCGTGGCAACTTTAGCATGGGTCTTACTGAGCAAATCGTATTTGCAGAGATAGATTACGACAAGATCGACAAGATTCGCGGTCTAGATATCTGTGTGACTACCACAGCAAAAACAAATGAAGAGGCACTTGAGCTATTAAAAGCTTTCAAGTTCCCTTTCCGTACATAGAGAAGAGATTAGTTATGGCAAAGCGTTCCATGATTGAACGAGAGAAGAAGCGAGCAGATATCCGTAGTAAGTACGGGAAGAAGCGCGCAGCTCTAAAGGCGATTATTTCAGATCGCAACGTATCCGATGAGGATCGTTGGGATGCGCAGTTGAAGCTTCAGGCACAGCCACGCGATGCTAGCGCTGTAAGACACCAAAGACGTTGTGGCCTAACGGGGCGTCCTCATGGTGTATATCGTAAGTTTGGTCTGTCACGAAACATGTTACGTGAAGCGGCTATGCGCGGTGATGTTCCCGGTTTAGTTAAGGCCAGCTGGTAGGTAATTATTATGACAATGCAAGATCCAATAGCTGACCTACTTACTCGCGTAAGAAACGCCCAAATGGCTGGTCACGTGAGTGTTCAGATGCCCAACTCAAAAGGTAAGCGTGCCATTTTGGACGTGCTCCAGAGTGAAGGTTTTATTTTGGGCTATTCAGTAAGTGACGAAGTTAAGTCAAATATTACAGTTGAACTGAAGTACCACAACGGTTCTCCAGTTATTGAAGAGATTTCGCGGGTTAGCCGTCCTGGACTGCGGATCTATAAAGAAAGTAATGATATTCCTAAAGTCCGCGGCGGACTTGGGGTTGCGATAGTCAGCACTAATAAGGGTGTAATGACCGACAAGAACGCACGTTCCCAAGGGATCGGTGGCGAAGTACTTTGTACGGTTTTTTAGGGGAACTTTAATGTCTCGCGTAGCAAACAATCCAGTCGCATTGCCTTCGGGTTTAGAAGTCAAAATCGACGGTCAGCACCTCTCTGTAAAGGGTGGTAAAGGCCAAATGGAAATGAACATCCATGAATACGTTGCTCTCAAGCAAGAAGATGGCGAGTTGCGTGTCAGCGCTCAGTCTGACGCTCGCGAAGCAGATGCAATGGCAGGCACTATGCGTGCCTTGGTGCAGAATATGGTGACAGGTGTAACCACAGGGTTCGAACGTAAGTTAGAACTCCAAGGTGTTGGTTATCGTGCTCAGTCGCAAGGCAGCACGTTGACCCTGCAGTTGGGCTTTTCTCACCCTGTAGTTTATACGTTGCCTGAAGGCATTTCGGCTACAACGCCAAGTCAAACGGAAGTAGTTATTGCCGGTATCGACAAGCAGCGCGTTGGACAGGTATGTGCAGAGATTAGAGCGTTTAGACCACCAGAGCCTTATAAAGGCAAGGGTGTTAGATACGCTGGCGAATACGTAAGACGTAAAGAAGCCAAAAAGAAGTAATTAGTTTAATAGTCGTAGACTACCTTTGGAGCAGCTTAGTGCGGTTTCCGGAAGTATCAAGACTGTTGAAGAATATAGAAACGGATGGCGCGCTTATTAAGGCACGCAAAATGGAAACCAGGTTCGAAGCATGAACAGTAAGAAATCAAGCAGATTAAGAAGAGCGCGTCGTAGCCGCATGAAAATGCGCGAGCTGGGTGCTGTTCGTTTGTCAGTCAATCGCACACCGCGGCATATATACGCACAGGTGATTTCTGCCGATGGCGGAACCGTTTTGGCTCAGGCGTCTACACTAGAGACAGCACTACGTGGAACAGCCACTGGTAATGTAGCTACAGCGGCAAAAGTAGGGGCATTGGTTGCAGAGCGAGCGAAAGAGCAGGGCGTAACAGCTGTTGCATTTGATCGATCAGGTTTTAAGTATCACGGACGAGTAAAAGCATTAGCAGATGCCGCTCGCGAAGGCGGATTGGAGTTCTAAATGGCTTATACCGATAAAGTAGAAGAAGAAGGTCTAGTTGAGAAACTGGTCCAAGTAAACAGAGTTGCCAAAGTGGTTAAAGGCGGCCGTATTTTTGGTTTTACCGCACTGACCGTTGTTGGTGATGGTAACGGCCGTGTTGGATTTGGTCGTGGTAAAGCACGTGAAGTACCAACAGCTATTCAAAAAGCGATGGAAGCTGCGCGACGCAACATGGTTGATGTTGACCTAAATGGCGGAACTTTGTGGTACGCCACAACCGCACGGCATTCAGCGTCTAAGGTATATATGCAGCCAGCCTCCGAAGGTACTGGTGTCATCGCCGGTGGCACAATGCGGGCGGTTTTAGAAGCTGCGGGCGTCCACAACGTTTTAGCTAAGTGCTATGGATCAACCAATCCGGTGAACGTGGTTAGAGCAACTTTTAAGGCTCTCACGGGCGTTAAGTCTCCAGAGCGCGTTGCAGATAAGCGCGGCAAGACTGTCGACAATATTGTCGCTTAAGGCTGAGGCATAGTTATGAGCAGTAAATCTATTAGCGTGACCCAGACTAAAAGTCCGATTGGTCGTTTAAAGAATCACAAAGCTTGTTTGGTCGGCTTAGGCCTTCGACGCATTGGTCACACCGTGACTGTTGAAGATACGCCGTCTGTTCGAGGAATGATTAATCGCGTGCACTACATGGTGCGTGTCGAGGGAGAGTCCTAATGCATTTGAATGATCTACACCCTGCCGATGGCAGTCACAAAATCAAGCGCCGCGTTGGTCGTGGTGCTAGCTCTGGTTGGGGTAAGACATCTGGTCGCGGTCAGAAAGGACAGAAGGCGCGTTCTGGTGGCGGCGTTCGTCCAGGTTTTGAAGGCGGTCAGCTGCCTTTGCAGATGCGTATTCCAAAGTTCGGTTTCCGCTCACGCGTAAGCTTGTCCACTACCGAAGTGCGCCTAAGCGAATTGGCTAAACTTCAGGGAGAGGAAGTCACAATGGAAACATTGAAGGCTGCTAACGTAGTAAGACGCGACATGAAGCGTGCTCGCATCATGTTGTCCGGCGCTGTGTCTAAAGCTTATAAAGTAGAAGACGCAAATATCGGCGTAACCAAAGGCGCGCAAGCTGCTATTGAAGCAGCTGGCGGTAGCGTAGTGGTTTTTGAAACTCCAACACCAGGCAAGTTGACCAAGAAAGAACGTCCTGAAGCTGCGGCTGCAGAATAGCTTTTATAACGTCACGCAATAATAAAGAATACAGAATAAATAATGTCCAATAATCAACAAGACGTAGCGAATCAGCTAGCAGGGAATCAGGCAGGGGTTGCAGAACTCCGTAGTCGTTTGCTGTTCGTGTTATTTGCATTGTTGGTTTATAGAATTGGTACACATATCCCAGTTCCTGGTATCGACCCCGCTCAATTGCAGGCGATTTTCAACCAGAACCAAGGTGGCATACTAGAACTCTTCAACATGTTCTCTGGTGGCGCTTGGGAGCGTATGAGTATTTTGGCATTAGGCGTAATTCCTTATATTACAGCCAGTATTATCATGAATTTGCTTACCATGATGTGGCCAACTTTTCAGCAGTGGCGTAAAGAAGGCGACGCTGGTCGGAGAAAAATTACAAAAGCAACGCGCCTTTTGACCCTTGGTATTGCATTGATTCAGGGCACATCGCTGGCAGTAACCCTAGCGAATCAGGGCTTGGCTTTTGAGAGTGGATTTGCATTTACTTTTGTAGCAACGCTAACTTTGGTGACAGGCTCCATTTTCATGATGTGGCTTGGCGAGCAAATTACGGAACGCGGTGTCGGTAACGGTATTTCGCTTCTGATCTTCTCAGGTATCGTCTCTGGTTTCCCTTCAGCTCTGGGGCAAATGTTTGAAGCGGCACGGTTAGGCAACATCAATATTATCGCGCTGCTAGCGATGGGTGTTCTGGCGGTTGCAATTGTGTGGTTTGTTGTTCGCGTTGAACGCGGGCAGCGACGGATCACAGTGAATTATGCAAAGAAGCAGCAGGGGCGTAGAGTGTTCCAAGCTCAGAGCAGTCACCTACCGTTAAAGATCAATATGGCTGGTGTTATCCCAGCGATCTTTGCCTCAAGTTTGTTATTAGCTCCCGCTTCTATGGCGAGTTGGTTTGGCAGTAATCCAGGGATGGGTGCGCTTCAGGAAGTTGCATTAGTACTCTCGCCAGGACAGCCGCTTTATATAATGATGTTTGCCGCCGGGATCATCTTTTTCAGCTTTTTCTATACAGCTATTATGTTCGATCCAAAGGACGTAGCAGATAATTTGAAGCGTCAGGGCGCCTACGTACCAGGTATCCGTCCAGGCCAGCAAACTTCTAAGTATATTGATGATGTGATCACCAGGCTCACCGTTTTTGGCGCACTCTACGTGACGCTAGTGTGTCTACTACCAGAATTTATGGTGGTCTTTTTTAACACTTCTTTTCAACTAGGCGGAACCGCTGTACTGATCGTCGTCGTGGTAGCAATGGACTTTATGTCACAAGTGCAATCACACCTGATGAGCAGCCAGTACGCGAAGTTGATGGAAAAGTCGAAACTACAAAACTATGGGCGGCGTCGTTAATCGACCACCATTTGGTAGGAAACCATGAAAGTAAGAGCATCAGTAAAGAAAATTTGTCGGAACTGTAAAGTCGTAAAGCGCAAAGGCGTTGTACGAGTAATTTGCAGTGCTGAACCTCGCCATAAACAGCGCCAAGGCTAGTTGGTAGTTATGGCATCAAGTGTAAGACGGAGCGAATAGATGGCACGTATTGCCGGAATCAATATACCGGATAACAAGCACGCAAGAATCTCGTTGACATATATCTTCGGGATTGGTCCAACCACTGCAGAGAAAATCTGCGGTATGGCTGGTGTGCAACCGGAAACTAAGATTGGTGAGTTGGACGAAGCTAACCTGGACGCAATTCGTAACGAAGTTGCGAAGTTCACGGTGGAAGGCGACTTACGTCGAGAGACATCCATGAATATCAAGCGATTGATGGACCTGGGTTGTTATCGAGGTATACGTCATCGTCGGCACTTGCCTGTGCATGGACAGAGAACAAAAACCAATGCGCGCACCCGTAAGGGCCCGCGTCGTCCGATCCGTAGATAGGGCAAGGTAGAGAAACAAATATGGCTGAACGTAAAAAAGCTAAACGTGTTGTCGTAGACGGACTGGCGCATATCCATGCGTCGTTCAACAATACGATCATTACGATTACTGATAGACAAGGCAATGCGCTGAGTTGGGCAACATCTGGCGGATCCGGTTTTAGAGGATCGCGTAAGAGTACGCCATTTGCTGCACAGATTGCTGCTGAAAGAGCCAGCACTGTTGCTGTTGAATTCGGTATGAAGAGTGTAGATGTTTTCGTTAAAGGACCTGGTCCAGGTCGTGAGTCAGCAGTGCGTGCTATTAACGCAGCTGGTCTGAAAATAAACAGCATCGCTGATGTAACACCGATTCCTCATAATGGCTGTCGACCACCTAAGCGCCGCCGCGTTTAATTGGTGAGAGCTGTAATGATGCAAAATGCAATGGAGAAATAGGTATGGCCCGGTATTTAGGTCCAAAACTAAAGTTAAGTCGTCGAGAAGGAACTGACCTCTTCCTAAAGAGCGGTGTTCGTCCTATCGATTCGAAGTGCAAGATCGATAATGCGCCGGGTATGCACGGGTTGCGTCGCGGAAGGTTGTCAGATTACGCAGTGCAGTTGCGCGAGAAGCAGAAGGTTCGCCGTATTTACGGCGTATTGGAAAAGCAATTCCGTAACTACTACAAGAAAGCTGATCGCAAGACAGGCGCTACAGGCGAAAACCTCCTGAAGTTGCTTGAGAGCCGGTTAGACAACGTAGTGTATCGCATGGGCTTTGGTTCTACACGGGCCGAGTCACGCCAATTGGTTTCGCATAAGTCGGTTACAGTAAATGGTCATTGGGTGAATATTGCCTCGTACCAAGTGAAAGCCGGTGATGTAGTTGCGATTGCCGAAAAATCTCGTGGTCAATTACGCATACAAGCAGCATTGCAGCTGTCTAGTCAGCGTGGAGAGATTGATTGGGTAGAAGTAAATGCAGACAAGTTCGAAGGTACTTTCAAGCGTCTACCAGACCGCGAAGAGTTACCAGCTGAGATTAACGAAAACTTGATCGTAGAACTTTACTCTAAGTAATTTATTGCGCGCTTCGGCGCCTGTTTGGGAGACAAATATATGTCACAGTTGGCAAACGAATTTCTGACTCCACGAAATATTGATGTGCAATCCGATAGCCCATTTCGTTCTAAGGTTACCTTAGAACCATTGGAGCGCGGTTTTGGCCATACGTTGGGTAATACGCTACGTAGAATACTTTTGTCTTCTATGCCTGGATGCGCGATTACTGAAGTACAGATAGATGGCGTGTTGCATGAATACAGCACGATTGAAGGCGTGCAAGAAGATGTGATCGACATTCTTCTTAACCTAAAAGACATCAGTATTATTATGCATAACCTTGAGCACGGTACTATCGTGCTTGCAAAAAGTGGTGCTGGTGCAGTCACTGCGGCTGACTTCCAGTTATCTGAAGATATTGAAATCGCCAATCCTGACCACGTAGTTTGCAACTTAAATGCAAGCGGTTCGATTCGCATTGAAGCCAAGGTAACGAGAGGTCGCGGCTATGTGCCTGTAGATTCTCAGGTTTCAGCTAATAGCGAAGAAGAAGGTCGGCCAATTGGCTCGTTACGTTTAGATGCGTCTTACAGTCCTTTGCGTAGAGTTTCCTATAGTGTTGAAAGCACTCGTGTAGAGCAGCGCACTGACTTAGACAAGCTAGTACTAGACCTAGAGACAAATGGAACGATTGATCCAGAAGAAGCCATCAGAAGAGCGGCTACTATCCTTCAGCATCAATTAGCAGTGTTTGTCGACCTAGATAGTGAAAGCGAGCAGGTAGAAGAAGAACAAGAAGACGAAGCAGATCCAATCTTGATCCGTCCAGTAGACGATTTAGAATTGACTGTTCGTTCGGCTAACTGTCTCAAAGCAGAAAATATTTACTACATTGGTGATCTGATTCAGCGCACCGAAGTAGAATTGTTGAAGACACCCAACTTGGGTAAGAAATCACTGACAGAAATCAAAGATGTTTTGGCATCGAGAGGTTTGTCATTGGGTATGCGCTTAGAAAACTGGCCACCAGCAAATTTACATGGCGGTCGAATCTAGGTTCGTCTCACGAGATAACAGGACCCCAGAAATAGGGTCAGTAAAAAAGCGATAGTTCGCTTATAGGTACAGGAACGAATAATGCGTCATCGAAAGAGTGGCAGACAACTTAACCGAAACAGCTCGCACAGACAGGCTATGTTTCGCAATATGGCCACCTCTCTGATTGAGAGTGAGGTCATTAAGACAACTCTGCCAAAAGCAAAAGAGCTACGTAAGGTTGCGGAACCACTAATTACGCTAGCCAAAGAAGATTCGGTAGCAAACCGTCGTCTAGCATTTGCGCGCACGCGTAGCAAAGCTGCGGTTGGTAAGTTGTTCGCAGAACTTGGTCCACGCTATCAGGAACGTCCAGGTGGATACACACGCATACTTAAGTGTGGTTTCCGTACTGGTGACGCTGCGCCTATGGCGTATGTTGAATTGGTAGGTCGTCCAATCGCTGAAGTTGATGAGCTAGATACAGATTTTGCAGAAGCAGAAGAAGTGGTTGAGACTGTAGAAGAAACAGAAGCTGAAGTTGAAACTGCTGAAGAAGTAGCCGACGATGCTGAGCAGGCAGATACCAAGAAGGATTAAATCTTTTGAGTAGTAGCTTTCACCCGACCCCAAGAACCTTGATGGGCCCAGGCCCATCTGATGTCCATCCACGCGTTCTGGGAGCCATGGCGAAGGCTACCATCGGTCACCTAGACCCTGAATTCATCGCGCTGATGGAAGATATAAAAGATCTACTGCGATATTCATTTCGCACCGAAAACAAACTTACCCTACCCCTATCGGCTCCCGGCTCTGCAGCCATGGAAGCCTCTTTTGCCAATCTTGTTGAAGCCGGAGATAAAGTAATTGTCTGCATCAACGGTGTGTTTGGTATGCGTATGGCTGAAAATGTTCGCCGTATGAATGGTGAACTGATCACCGTAGAAAATGAATGGGGAACTCAGGTCGATCCTGAAAAGGTCGAGGCTGCATTAAAAGCAAACCCAGACGCTAAGGTATTAGCCTTCGTTCATGCTGAAACCTCAACCGGTGTGCGTTCAGACGCAAAGACCTTATGCGCACTCGCTCAAGAGTATGGGTGCTTAAGTATTGTCGACTCGGTAACTGGATTAGCTGGAATCGAATTAGAAGTTGATGCATGGAATGCTGACGTAACCTATTCAGGCACTCAGAAGTGTTTGTCTGCACCTCCGGGAATTAGTCTTATCACTTTTAGCGATAAGGCAGCAGCCCAAGTTAAAGCTCGAAATACACCGGTGCAAAGTTGGTTTCTCGACTTGTCACTGCTTATGGCCTATTGGGAAGGTGACGGCGCTAGAACCTATCATCACACAGCGCCAGTGAATGCTATGTATGGGCTGCACGAAGCGTTACTGATGGTACAAGAAGAAGGTCTAGAGAATTCTTGGAATAGACACAGAGCTATGCATGAGGTTCTAGTTGAAAACCTAAACAGTATCGGTCTAGAGTTTGTAGTTGATGCAAGCTACAGATTACCTCAGCTGAACTTAGTCAAAATTCCCGAAGGCGTTGACGAAGCCGCAGTACGTAAACGCCTACTGAGCGAGTTCAACCTAGAGATAGGTGCTGGGCTTGGAGCGTTTGCCGGCAAGGTTTGGCGTATTGGTTTAATGGGCTATTCCGCGCGGCAAGAAAATATTCAGCTGTGCACAAGTGCCCTTAAGCACTGTATGAGATAAAACCAACCGTTCTTGGTTGGTTGTTCGCCAGTTTCAACTTTCGCTCCACAGTAAGGTGCAATCAAATACGCCTTATCATTGTTCTACTTGCGCTTTTTTACCGCAGCATTCTTTGTAGCCTTTGCAGCCACCGGCTGAGATTCCAAAAGGGGCTTCAAGAACCTTCCAGTGTGGGACTTCTTCACTTTAACTATTTGCTCAGGTGTTCCTGCAGCCACAATATGCCCGCCACCTGAACCGCCCTCTGGCCCGAGGTCAATTATCCAATCCGCGGTTTTTACTACGTCCAGATTGTGCTCAATCACAACCACAGTATTGCCGTCATCGCGAAGTCTATGCAGTACCTCCAATAGCTGAGCAATGTCGTGGAAGTGCAGGCCGGTAGTGGGTTCATCAAGAATATATAAAGTCTGCCCGGTATCACGTTTGGAAAGTTCACGACTCAGTTTAATTCTCTGCGCTTCACCGCCAGATAACGTAGTCGCTGACTGGCCCAGTCGAATATACGACAGCCCAACGTCTATAAGCGTTTGTAACTTGCGTGAAAGCATAGGCACAGCGGCAAAGAATTCGCCTGCGTCCTCAACAGTCATATCTAATACTTCGTGGATATTCTTGCCTTTGTACCTAATGTCCAGGGTTTCGCGGTTATAGCGTTTGCCGTGACAAACATCGCATGGCACGTAAATATCAGGTAAAAAGTGCATCTCTACCTTGATCATACCGTCACCCTGACAGGCTTCGCATCGACCACCTTTAACGTTGAAGCTGAACCTTCCAGGTTTATATCCTCGCGCCCTAGACTCTGGTACCTGTGCAAATAATTCGCGTATTGGTGTAAAGAGGCCCGTGTATGTAGCGGGGTTGGAGCGTGGGGTTCGCCCTATCGGGCTCTGATCAATATCTACAACTTTATCCAGATGCTGTAAGCCATCTATTGCTTCATAAGGTCTGGGTTTTAGTGTGGTGGCTTTGTTCAATACCGTCGCGGTAATAGGATAGAGCGTGTGATTGATTAGTGTGGACTTGCCGGAGCCGGATACGCCGGTAATACAGGTCAGTAACCCGCAAGGAATACTAACTGAAACGTCATTTAGGTTATTGCCCCTGGCACCTGTAAGTACCAAGCTTTTCTCTGCATCCAGAGGAGTCCGTTTAGCTGGAATAGCAATAGATTTAGTGCCGCTCAGATACTGACCGGTAATAGACTTTTTGTTGTTCACCACTTCTTCATAGGTGCCTTTAGCAACAATTTTGCCGCCATGTACGCCTGCACCAGGACCAATATCAATGAGGTAATCTGCCCTGCGCATGGCTTCTTCGTCATGCTCCACGACTAATACGGTATTACCCAAGTCGCGTAAGTGTTCTAGCGTATGTAGGAGTCTTTCGTTATCACGCTGGTGCAGCCCAATAGATGGTTCGTCGAGGATGTACATTACACCGACCAAGCCCGCACCTATTTGGCTAGCAAGACGAATACGTTGTGCTTCACCTCCAGACAATGTGTCAGCACTGCGGTCCAAGGTTAAATAGTTGAGCCCAACATCCACCAAGAACTGTAACCTGGCTTTAATTTCCTTAAGAATTTTGTCCGCAATGGTCGCTTTTTGTCCCTTTAGCTTAAGGCTACTTAAGTGCTCAAGGGTATCAGCTACCGCACCATGGGTGACGCTTGGCAGGTTAGTTTCGCCAATAAAAACATGCCGAGATTCCTCTTTTAGTCGCGTACCTTGGCAGCTAGGACAATCTGTGACGCGCATAAATTTTTGCAGGTTTTCTCTCACCATAGAAGAATCTGTTTCCCTAAAGCGCCGCTGCATATTAGGTAGTACACCTTCAAATCTATGGGTGCGCCGAATAACATCGCCTCGATCATTAGCATAGCTAAAGTCAATTCGCGCCCGGCCACTTCCGTTCAAAATCACATCTTGGTTTTTCTTGCTGAGCTTTTTAAACGGTACTTCAACGTCAAACTCATAATGTGCAGCTAGCGATGAAAGCATATGGAAGTAATAGATGTTTCTTCTGTCCCAGCCCCTTATAGCTCCTTCAGCTAGAGTTAAATCACTGTCCGCTACTACCAGATCTGGATCAAAAAACTGGGTTACGCCTAGACCATCACAACCACCGCAAGCGCCGGCAGGATTGTTAAAAGAGAACATCCGCGGTTCGAGTTCGGAAATACTATAACCGCAAGTAGGGCAGGCGAAGCGCGAGGAGAAAACTAACGCCTCGCTTTTGTCGTCATCCATATCCATGACTAAAGCGACGCCATCGGACAAACCCAAGGCGGTTTCAAAGCTTTCAGCTAGCCGTTGCGCGACATCTTCTTTTACCCGCACCCGATCTATCACTGCCTCAATAGTATGTTTTTTGTTTTTATCTAACTCGGGTGCATCGTCTAAATCGACAATGAGGCCGTTGATTCTAGCTCGCACGTAGCCGTTGCCAATGAGCTCTTGGAAGACATGCAAGTGCTCGCCTTTTCGCTCATTCACAATCGGCGCAAGAATCATGACGCGCAGATCAGCCATGTTGTTGATCACTTGGTCAACCATCTGACTAACCGTCTGCGCGTCCAAAGGTAGGGCGTGCTCCGGACATCTAGGTTCACCCACACGTGCATAGAGTAGGCGCAGGTAATCGTAAATTTCGGTAATGGTGCCTACGGTAGAACGGGGATTGTGCGAGGTGGATTTTTGCTCTATCGAAATAGCCGGTGAAAGGCCTTCAATATGATCTACATCTGGCTTTTCCATCATTGACAAGAATTGGCGCGCATATGCAGAGAGCGACTCAACATATCTTCTTTGTCCTTCCGCATACAACGTATCGAAAGCTAAGGAGGATTTTCCTGAACCCGATAAGCCCGTAATTATGACTAGTTTGTCCCGAGGGATGTCCAGGTCGATATTGCGTAAGTTATGGGTGCGTGCTCCGCGTACTGATATCGTATCCAAAGTTACATTCGCTCTTATTCTGTAGATGGGCTCAATGAACATAGCTTGAGCCTAAAAGAGCGACAAGTCATGGCCGATGAAGGGTAGCGGATTTGGCGTGAAATTGTTGTGTAGTTCTGTCCGTTCAAGTAGCTGTAAAACTACATTGGTTCCGCCTAACTCCCACTGCCTATGGGTAATTCACCCACTTAATCGGTGGCATTTTTGATTGGGTGACTTCGCAATTTTGCACTACACTAATGCTATAGCGTCAGTTTATGCGGAGAAGATTATGGCCAGAGGAATCAACAAAGTAATGCTCATAGGCAACCTTGGGCGAGATCCAGAAACTCGGTATGCGCAAAGTGGAAGCGCGGTTACAAGGTTCAGTATTGCTACATCCGAATCCTGGAGAGACAAAGCTTCTGGCGAAATGCAGGAACGTACTGAGTGGCACAATGTTGTTTGTTTTGCGCGGCTGGCAGAGATTGCTGGCGAATATTTGCGCAAGGGCTCTAAGGTTTATATTGAAGGTAGTTTGCGAACTTCCAGTTGGGAAGCGGACGGGCAGAAAAAATACCGCACCGAGGTAAATGCTCGTGAATTGCAGATGCTAGACAGCCGTGGCGGTGCAGATGCGGGCGGTACTTCTAATGCTCCAGTTGGTGCCCCGGCTCAAAGTGGAGCGCCCAGTGGGTTTGAAAATCAGCAAGCTCAACCTAATGCTGGTAACGCGGCTGTGGCGGATAGTGCGCCGACACTTTCAGATGATACTGATTTTGAAGATGACATTCCTTTCTAAGCCCGCCTAACGGTCAATACCGCCAGCCTTGATAATGCGAGGCTTGGCGGATTTAGATACCCGAGTAAACAAGGCCGAACAAAACTAACCCTAGTACCAGCCTGTACAGCACGTAAGGCAACATCCCCGTTCTTTCCACCAATTGCATAAAGTAGTGAATTCCCAAATAGGCACTTACGCCTGCAAGAGCTGCCCCAGCTGCAACTTTGGCAAGATCTGTATCAAGGTTGCCTGCGGCTAAGTCCAACGACAATAGCAGTTGAGCACCTGCGATAGTTGGGATGGCCAACAAAAATGAGAACTTGGCAGCTTCAACTCTACTCAGGCCCAATAGCAATGCTGCGGTTATCGTAATGCCCGACCGTGATGTACCAGGTATTAATGCAATGCTTTGGGCCAACCCGATAATTGCGGCAGCTTGCCATGTGATTGTTGTATTGGTGGTCGGCCTTCGGTCTGCGTACCAAAGCGCGGCGCCAAATAGCATTGTAGTCGTTGCGATCACCGGTACCGTACGCAAATTGTCTTGAATAAAGTCTTTGCCGAGAAAGCCAATGATCACCACGGGGATTGTGGCTAGGCCAAGTTTAAGTAACTGAACTATGCCTTGAGCCACTTGTTCAGTCTCTGCGTTACTAGGCACCTCACTGGAGCGCGCTGCGTAGACTGCTGGCGCTTGCCCAATGGCCCACAGCATTGAAAGTAGGTCTTTGCGGAAATAGGCTAATACAGCTATAAGAGTGCCAAAATGCACAGCCACATCGAACTCTAAACCTTGGTCAGGCCAGCTGGTTAGTTGCGCAGGCAAAACTAGGTGAGCGGAGCTGGAAACAGGTAAAAACTCCGTAATACCTTGTACTAAAGCCAATACTATTACTTGTAACCATTCCAATGTGATCGCTCCTCAATGCGTAAAGCCACTATTCCAAGTATAGACAGAATATTTAGTGGCTCCCTCAGTTGTGCTCAAGATTCAACATGAGTTCAGCCATAAGGCAGCATAACATTGGCGACGTTAGTCTAGGCTAGTTATAGTTGCGCAAAAGCGAATCACCACAATGAATGACAAGAGGAGTCGGCAGTTGTCAGAAGCTATTGCTAACGATGAAGAGCGCGGCGGTTTAGAGCTGCCTGAAATACCACTGTTTCCCTTGCGCAGTGTCTTGTTTCCGGAGGGTATTTTGCCTCTGCGCATTTTTGAACCACGCTATGTGGATATGATTGGTTGGTGCATGCGCAATCAGGTCAGTTTTGGCGTTGTATTATTGCGCACGGGCAGTGATGTTGCAGACAAGGATGCAGATACTGCACCAGATGTATTTCGTGTAGGTACGGAAGCAAAGATCATCGATTTTAATCAAGCCGATAATGGCTTGTTAGGTATCGTTGCCCAAGGCGCGCGTAAATTCTCTATCAAGGAGTCATATCTGCAAAAAGATGGTTTGCTCAAAGCTACGGTTGAGTTTGCCAGGGAAGAACCGCTAGGTGAGTTAACCACGGAGCATGACCCGTTAGTCGCTGTACTGCGGGACCTAATGCAGCACCCCCTAATTCAACAACTCAACCCGCCGATTAGATTAGAAGAGGCGCGCTCAGTGAGTTATCGCCTAGCAGATCTTTTGCCGATCGAGCCTGAAATAAAACAAACCTTATTGCAAATGAATGGAGCAAAGGAGCGGCTAACTGAGCTGGCGCGGTTAGTAACTAAATTTGCTGAATAGCCAATTCATTATGAATGACAATGTCTAATCGAATTGGACACTCAGCCAATAAATTGCCAGATTGCATAGGTGAGCCCAGCGGTATTTACCTTTATAATGAGCGTTATGGAAACAAATATTAAAAGTTATATGCTCGGTGTTGGCCGCGACGCTAGAGATGCCTCGCGCATTGTTGGCGCTGCATCATCCGCTACCAAATCTATGGCGTTAAAGGCTATTGCTGAAGCAGTTGATCAGGCTCGGCAAGAGATCAAGCAGGCAAATGCCCAAGATATGCAGGCGGCGCAAAACAATGCTATCGATCAACCGTTGATCGAACGCTTGCTCTTAGATGACAAAGGTATCGATCAAATGATCGAAGGCCTTTTGCAAGTGGACGCTTTGAAAGACCCAGTTGGCGAAATGTCTGATTTTAGCTTCCGGCCCACGGGGATTCAGATTGGCAAGATGCGGGTGCCGTTAGGCGTAATTGGAATGATTTACGAATCTCGCCCTAACGTCACCGTAGATGCAGCCAGCCTTTCGCTTAAGTCTGGTAACGCGTGTATTTTACGTGGCGGCTCAGAGGCATTTCATTCCAATCAAGCTATTGCAAAGTGCGTCACCGCTGGGCTAGAAAAAGCAGGTCTACCCTCAGCCTGTGTCCAACTAATCAACACTACTGATCGCACAGCAGTCGGCGAACTTATTCAGTTAGATGAATATGTTGATGTCATAGTGCCAAGGGGCGGCAAAAGCCTAATAGACAGAATTTCCAAAGAAGCAACTATTCCGGTCATCAAGCACCTTGATGGCATTTGTCATGTGTATATTGATGCTGAGGCTGATGTGCAGATGGCGAAAAACATCGCTTTTAACTCAAAGGTGGAAAAGTATGCGGTTTGTAATGCCCTAGAAACTTTGTTGGTAAACGCGCAATGCGCAGACAATATTTTGCCTAGCTTGGCTGCGCAGTATGTAGAGGTTGGGGTTGAGCTACGGGGCTGTGAGCTTGCTTGTGCCATCACTCAAATGCAGCCAGCTACAGACCAAGATTGGGGCGAAGAATACTTGGGGCCTATCTTGGCGGTTAAAGTCGTCGAAGATTTAGATGCTGCTATCGCCCACATAAACCAATATGGCTCCCAGCATACCGATGTCATTGTCACAGAAAGTTTTAGCAATTCTCGACGTTTCATCGCCGAGGTCGATTCGGCATCGGTAATGGTGAATGCTTCTACCCAATTTGCCGACGGTTTTGAATACGGCCTAGGTGCTGAAGTAGGTATATCTACCGATAAAATTCACGCGCGAGGGCCTGTAGGGTTAGAGGGCTTAACATCACAAAAGTATGTTGTATTCGGTAACGGAGAAATTCGTAATCGTTAAAGTGTTGAGGGTTTCTCGCCGATGATCGGTATATTCGGCGGCACCTTTGATCCTGTGCATAATGGGCATACTCACGCCGCACTATCGGTTGCTTATGAGTTAGGTTTGAATTCCATTCAAATGCTGTTATCTGCTCGGCCCGGACACAGGGCACCTGCGCAGATTGCGACGCAACACCGCTGGAAAATGCTGCAATTAGCCTGCGCCGAGCATAGTCTGCTAACACCAGATGATCGCGAGTTACGCAGATCTGGTGTCTCTTATACATTTGATACGTTAGCCGCCTTAGCTTCACAAACGTCCGCCAGTGATGACAAATCATTGCCGGTCTGGATTCTAGGTCACGACTCCTACGCTACGCTGACATCTTGGTATCGGTGGCGCGAAATTATTAACTTATGCAACCTTGTTGTAATAGATCGACCTGGCCAGCAAACCCCAGAAAAGCCCGATTTAGTAGACTTTTTTGCCCATAGACAAAGTGAAAAAATAGACCCAAGTAAAGCGGGTCAGATGTTAAGATTAGAACTGCCAATGCAGGAAGTTTCGGCAACGTTTGTACGCCAGCAGCGCAGCCTAGGTTTGAGTGTTGCCAAACTTGTCGCGCCTGCAGTGAATCAGTACATAGAACAACATCAACTCTATATGACAACGGAGAGTATCGTTTGAATCCAAGTGCATTACGTGACCACGTCACGGCAGCTATCGAAGATCTTAAGGGGCTGGACATTGTCGCCCTAGATGTCGCGTCGCTCACACCAATGACAGATTACATGGTGTTGACTAGTGGTAGCTCTAACCGTCATGTCAAAGCGATAGTCGACAATGTTAGCGAATCCGCAAAAGCTATTGGTGTACAACCCAAAGGTATAGAAGGTCGTGAGAGTTATGAGTGGGTGCTGGTAGACCTTGGCGACGTTTTGGTCCATGTGATGAATACAGAGGCTAGAGGGTTCTATGAGCTAGAGCGTTTGTGGACAGAGATGTCTAGTCGCTCAAAGCCGGAAATGGATCGCGTAGAGCCTGAGTAGCGATAGCCTATTGACTAAATTCAATGAAAATACGTATTTTATCTATAGGCAATAAGTGCCCGGGTTGGATCAAAACCGGGTTCGACGAGTACGCTAAGCGCATGCCCAGAGAGCTGCCGCTGACTTTGTCAGAGATGCAGGCACCACGCCACCATTCAGATCCTACAAAGTACCAACAAGCTGAAGCAGAAAAATTGCTCGCCCAAGTGAATAAAAATGATTGGGTGATTGCGCTAGACGAACATGGAAAATCGATCACGAGTGTCGAACTGGCAAGTGATCTAAAGGACTGGCAAATGCAGGGAAAGGATATAGCTTTTCTTATTGGTGGTGCAGACGGTTTAGCCCAAGAAGTACTTAGTCGCGCAAACCAGAAAATTTCTCTATCTAACTTAACCTTTCCTCACTACATGGTTCGCGTAATATTAGCAGAAGCACTATATAGGGCTTGGAGTATTGGCGCCGGGCACCCTTATCATCGGGTTTGAGGATATCTAATTGTCGCTAGAACTATCGATAAAGGATCCAGGTCGCGAACAAGATATGTTTGCAGATCGCGCTATTGCCCTATTTGTTGTTGTTGTCTTAATGTTCGGCGTACTAGTGGCGCGCTTAGTAACCTTACAAATAGTCGAGCACGAAACCTACCAATCAAGAGCCGACGATAACCGCACCAAGATACAAACTTTAGCGCCTTCACGAGGCATGATTTATGACCGCAACGGTCGAATCTTGGCAGATAACAAAACCTCATTTTCCCTAGCAATAGTACCCGAGCGTACGGATGATCTTGACGCACTATTGCACTCTATTGTGGAAATTCTGACCCTTACCCCCCAGCACCTTGGGAGAATTCGCAACGCACTTGATAAACCGCGTCGCCCAGACTCCGCGGTGGTGGTACTTGAAGCTCTATCCGAAAAACAAGTGGCAATGCTTGCGGTGAACCGTCATCGCCTCAGAGGAGTGGAAGTCACAAGCCAACTTATTCGATCTTATCCAATGGGTGAGCTAGCGGCTCATGCGGTTGGCTCAGTACGACGTTTAACGAAAGAAGACTTGCGTACAGTGGAGCCCGTTCAATATAGCGGTTCGCAATTTATCGGCAAGCGCGGCGTAGAGGCGTTTTATGAAAAAAGCTTGCATGGAAAAGTCGGTTACCAAAAAGTTGAAACAGATGCTTATGGGCGAGTACGTCGAGTCCTTGAAGTACAGGGTGCACAGACTGGCCAGAATTTAACTTTGCATTTAGATAGTAGGTTGCAGGTCGCTAGCGTCGCTGCACTAGGTGAGCGCCGAGGGGCAATTGTTGCATTGGATCCGCGCACCGGTGGTGTACTGGCTATGGTTAGCCAACCAAGTTACGACCCCAATCTATTTGTTACCGGAATGTCTATATCGACGTTTGATGACCTTGCGAGCTCCATCTACCTGCCACTCTTCAACCGGGCAGTGAACGGCCAGTACGCGCCAGGTTCTACTTTTAAGCCTGTCGTTGGCTTAGCGGGAATTAGTTCGGGTGTCACGCAATGGTCTGAGACTATTGAAGACAAAGGCTGGTTTCAGCTACCGGGCCAAGAGCGTGTTTATCGAGATTGGTCATGGACGAAAGACGATTCCGGCGGTCAAGGCCAAGTTGATTTGAATAGAGCAATTTATCGCTCCTCCAACGTATATTTTTACGATCTAGCGAGTCGTATGGAAATTGGCTCTCTGCTTGAGTTTGCAAGTCAGTTTGGTTTGGGCCGCAATGTAGCAGTAGACATTCCCGAGGCTAGCACTGGGTTGTTGCCCACCCCAGAGTGGAAGCGTAAAGCTAAGAACCAACCTTGGTATCCCGGGGACTCAGTGAATCTAGGTATTGGTCAAGGTGACTTGTTGGCTACTCCTATGCAGATGGCAACAGTTGCTGCGGCTATCGCTAATCGAGGCAAGGTTGTGCGCCCCAAAATGCTTTTGTCCAGCGATGTTTCCATCGACGAGGTGGGAACAATCGATGAGCTTCCTTCTGTGCTCGGGCTAGACGGAGAGGACTGGGAGTTGATGATCGACGCTATGGAAAATGTAGTGCATAGAGGCGGTCAAGGCTTTCGCGGTAATGGCACAGCTTGGGCCTATATTGGTCAGCAGGTAGGGTACCGAATGGCCGGTAAATCGGGCACAGCTCAGGTGGTAGAGATCACCCAAGGCGAAGAGTATGACGAAGAGCAATTGTCAGAGTTTCGCAGAAAACACGCTTGGTTTATTGCTTTTGCACCGGTAGATGACCCAACAATTGCGCTAGCGGTACTGGTGGAAAACGGCGGTGGCGGAAGCTCTGTTGCAGCACCCGTTGCAAGGGCTATCATTGACGCGCATTTAACAGAAGAATTGGCGAGTATTCATTAGATGCATATTTTTGTGGTGTCAAAATGACTCAGGATTTTCAGCGTCGACTACCAAGCTATGGCGCAAGTGCTGGTACTAATACAAGTTGGTCTGACAGAATCCACGTTGACCCTATTTTGTTATTACTGATCACCGGTGTAGTGCTCTTTGGGCTAGTGATTTTAAGCAGTGCTGTAGATGGTAATGAGGCACTGTTTGACGCCCAAGTACGTCGCATCGGTGTTGCTTACGCGGCTTTGATAATTGCGGCCCAGCTACCACCGGCAATGTACCTGCGTTGGGCGCCATTTTTATACTTGGTAGGACTAGGATTGCTCATCTTAGTCTTATTTGTAGGCATTGAGGTAAAGGGTTCCCAGCGCTGGATAGATATACCGGGCTTGTTTAGGTTTCAGCCATCTGAGCTTATGAAGATTGCAGTTCCAATGGCGGTAGCATGGTACCTACAACAGAGAGTTCTGCCGCCGTCTATTAAGCACACGTTTTTTAGTTTGCTAATTATTGCTTTGCCCGCTTTTGCCATTGGCGTAGAGCCAGACCTGGGTACAAGTATTTTGGTTGCGGGTGCCGGTGTATCAGTATTGTTACTAGCTGGCTTGTCTTGGCGCTGGATTCTAGGTGCGCTCACCCTTGTTGCGGCTGCGGCACCCTTGTTGTGGCAATTTGTGCTTAGGGACTATCAGCGACAACGAATTTTGACCCTATTCGACCCTCAGAGTGATCCATTGGGGGCGGGTTGGAATATTATTCAATCTACTACTGCTATTGGTTCAGGCGGCATTTTTGGCAAGGGTCTATATCAAGGTAGCCAAAGTTATCTAGACTTTTTACCTGAAGCTAGAACCGACTTTATCGTTGCGGTGGTTGGAGAAGAATTAGGTTTCGTGGGAATAGCGTTTTTGCTTACCCTTTATCTTTTGATCATTGCTCGAGGCCTTTATCTAGCGTCTCAAGCGGGTAGTACCTTCGGCCGTTTAGTCGCAGGTGCGCTGGTGTTGACATTTTTTATCTATTTGTTTGTCAATATCGCTATGGTTAGCGGAATATTGCCAGTTGTAGGTGTGCCCCTGCCTTTAGTAAGTTACGGTGGCACTTCAGCTATAACCCTAATGGCAGGGTTTGGCATTATTATGTCTATGCGCACGCACAAAGCTTGGTAGGAGGAGTATGTTGTTAAGATCAGTTATATGCATCTTGATGTCTCTACAGATGTCATTGGCTTATGCAGCAGGAGATTATGTAGATCGCCCTGAGGTAGATTCGTACATTGATTCCTTGGTGGCAGATTACGATTTTTCCCGTCAGGCTTTAGAAGAGATTTTTCTTCAAGCTGAAAAGAAGGACAAAATCATCGAACTAATGTCTCGCCCAGCGGAGCGCCGTTTGCAATGGCACGAATACCGCAAAATTTTGGTTGATCCACCTAGAGTCACATTGGGGGTGAAGTTTTGGCAGGAAAACGCCGAGACATTAGCAAGGGCGGAAAAGGTCTATGGCGTTGACGCTGCAATCATCGTTGCAATTATCGGCGTGGAAACACGTTATGGTCGTATAACGGGTTCATATAGGGTTGTAGATGCACTAGCTACTTTGGGTTTTGATTACCCACCCAGAGCTAAGTTTTTTCTCAGTGAGCTGACTCAATTTTTATTGCTGGCTCGGGAAGAAGGTAAGCGCCCAATGAGCTTAAAGGGCTCATACGCAGGTGCCATGGGTTTTGGTCAGTTTATCTCATCAAGTTATCGAAACTACGCTGTAGATTTCGATGCCGATGGTATTAGAGATATATGGTCTAACGAGGTAGATGCGATAGGTAGTGTTGCTAACTATTTTGCCCGCCACGGCTGGCAAGGCGATGGTGTTGTAACACAGAAAGTGAGGGTAGATGAAGAAACTGCAGAACTCATGGAGGTTGCAAATAGCTCTCTTAAGCCCAACAAAACGCTTCAGCAGTGGCAGGCCTTGGGGATTAAAATTCCAGTGAATATGCAGGGTAGTTTGCAGGATACGGCAATGCTAATGCGAATGGGGCAGCCTGAAGGAGCAGACTATTGGCTAGGCTTCGATGATTTTTATGTCATCACGCGCTATAACCATAGCCGCCTTTACGCCATGGCTGTGTATCAGTTGAGCCAAGAGATTCGCCAGTTGAAAGAAAATTCGGGCCTTGCTGAGTGAGACAATTGGCTTGGGTAGCACTACTGTTTGGTTTGTTAGTTGGCTGTGCGTCACAGGCACCGCGCGAGTCTGGGCGCTATGACCAAGATCAAGATGCCGCGCCTATACTAACCCCAGCGGTTATGGAGCGGTTGGCAAATTTACCAAACCCACAAGTACTAGACCTGGTTCCCAGTAGCCGAGGTAATCCGCCTACCTATAACGTTTGGGGTAAGGATTACCAGGTGCTTTCAACATCGGAGGGTTATTCCGAAGAAGGCAATGCTTCTTGGTATGGGACTAAGTTCCATGGCCGTTTGACCTCAAGTGGCGAGCCCTTTGATATGTTTACTTTGACAGCTGCCCATCGGTCTCTGCAGATTCCCGTTTTTGCTCGTGTGACCAATTTGGCAAATGGTAAAAGTACTATAGTTCGTATCAACGATAGGGGACCATTCCATAGCAACAGAATTATCGATTTGTCTTTTGCCGCGGCAGTAAAATTAGACTTTCACGAGGCGGGTACAGCGCGCGTTCGAGTTGAAACGATTAGTGAAAAGACGCAAAAGTACCTAGTCGACGTTGGCAACTTCAGCGATCTTCAACAAGCACGGCTGGCGAAGGGTCAGTTGTCCGCCACCTCTGGAGTTGAGGTAGATGTGGTCAGAACTCAGGGTACAAGCATATATCGTTTGCGGATTGGACCAATGGTGAGCGGTGCTCCCATTGAAAGGCTGAAAGCCTTGGTGGCAACTCTAGGCTTGGGGCGCGTAATCATATCTGCCGTTGATTATTGATCGGTAGGTTCACGAAGTGTTAGCGCCGCCTGTGTCGGCAAAAGCAAAAAGCAATTTTTTGTTTACACTTCGGCTTTTTTTAGGTGCAATTTAGAAAATTTTCGCAAAATTTAGCTCCCTAGGTTTAGGGGTGATAAGCTATGGGCTCTTGTTCAATAGAGATGTGCAAAAAGATATGCCAAGAGCCTCTGTTCTCAAATCCCTGTTCTCGCTGTTTGTTTTTACGTTTTTTTCTGGTGCCTCTCTTGCGCAGAAACCGCTTACCTTACCGCCGCCAAATATCCAAGCGACCTCGTATATATTGCTTGATGCAACGACCAACAAAATACTTGCCGAAAAAGATCCCGACGAACGCAAAGCACCAGCTAGCTTGACCAAAATAATGACCGGCTACCTTGTTGAGCAAGAAATCAATCTTGGCAGGCTTGGGCTGGAAGAAGAAGTTCAGATCAGTGTAAATGCTTGGCGCACTGGCGGCTCAAAAATGTTTATTCGAGAAGGCACGCGCGTAAAGGTTGATGACCTTTTGAAAGGCGTCATTATTCAGTCGGGTAATGATGCAAGTGTCGCGCTCGCTGAGCATATTGCAGGCAGCGAGTTTGATTTTGCTGGACTCATGAATGAGCAGGCAAAAGCTTTGGGCATGAACGACAGTAATTTTGAAAATGCTACCGGTCTGCCAGACGATAACCACTATAGTACTGCACGAGATTTGGCGAAACTCACTCGGGCTCTTATTAACGAACATCCTGAGCAATACGAGCTTTATTCTGAGAAGCGCTTCAAATTTAACGATATTGATCAGCCAAATAGAAATAAACTGCTTTGGCGTGACCGGTCTGTTGACGGTGTGAAGACAGGTTATACCCAAGATGCCGGCTATTGTTTGGTGGCTTCGGCAGAGCGTGAAGGCATGCGCCTAATTAGTGTTGTATTGGGTACTAGTAGTGACGAGGCGCGTATGCGCGAGAGCCAAAAACTCTTGTCCTTCGGCTTTCGAAACTTCGATACGCAAACGCTTTATAAGGCGGGTGTAGAGCTTCAAGTTGAACCTGTTTATTACGGCACGTTGGAAAACATAGGCCTTGGAGTGCTCGAAGATGTTTCTGTCACGGTTCCCCGTGGATTTTATAAAGATGTTGTTGCAGAAATCTCAGTTCCTAATCAGTTGGACGCACCACTATCAGCCGGGCAAGTGGTAGGACAGTTGACATTAGTACTGGCCGACGAAGTGATCTATGAAGGCGACTTAGTCACGTTGCTGGAAGTGTCAGAAGCAGGTGCGCTCTCTAGGCTTGGAGATTTTGTATTTCTTCTGTTCGAGTCTATGTTCGGCGATGACTAAAGCCCCAGAAATAGAATTTCCTTGCCGTTATCCGATAAAGGTTATTTGCCGGATGGATGATGGCGTAGCAACCCGTGTAATAGAAACGGTGCGCAAACACGCCCCTGACGTTACACCGGATGATATAACTACTCGGGCTAGCAGTGGCGACAAATTCGTATCGGTACGCATCAACTTGATGGCCCAAGGGCCGGTGCAACTAAAACAGATGTACGACGACCTCATGACAGACGCTGCGGTAAGAATGGTAATTTAGCTCGCAATACGTACTATCTTACTGGTGCTACTCCAAGGCAGCTTTGATCCACGGAACCACAGCTAACTCATGAACAATGTATCTAATACTCATACCTCTGCAAATGCTGACTCAAGCAACAACTTTAGGCAAGTGAAGTTAGTTGACCTTGGCGAAACTTATTATCAGCCCATTTACGCACGTATGCAGGAATTTACCCACTCCCGCACTGCTTTGACCATGGATGAAATTTGGTTGACTGAGCACGTGCCAGTATTTACTCAGGGACAGGCAGGTAAGGCTGAACATCTACTATTTCCGAGTAGTATTCCGGTTGTGCAATCCAATAGAGGCGGCCAAGTTACCTATCATGGGCCAGGTCAAATCACAGCGTATTTGTTGTTGGATTTGCGCCGCCTTGGTTTAGGTGTGCGTGATCTAGTGTCGCGTATAGAGGTGGCTGTTGGCAGTCTTCTTGAAGAATATCAAATCGTCAGCCGACTGCGCGATGATGCGCCAGGGGTCTATATTGATAACGCTAAAATAGCCTCTCTGGGGTTGCGCGTTAGCAAAGGGTGCAGTTACCACGGTTTGAGTTTGAACGTTGATATGGATTTGACGCCATTCAGTCAGATCAACCCCTGTGGGTTAACGGACATCAGTGTGACTCATTTGGCCGACCACTGCGTTGGGGTAGATATTGCGCAAGTAAGGAAAGATCTGTGCCGACACCTGCTCCAACAATTAAGTCTAAGCGAAAGGGTTATGAGCTCGTAGAGCAGACCGGGCAATCCACTGCCTTGCTCAATTTGAGTTTGCGCCATTCCATATATTTGCCGTCAAAGAAAAGGCTATGGCCCACCAAAGTGCTGCCGGTACCTGTAAGCAACTTTATTGCTTCCAACGCCTGACAACTTCCTATGATGCCCACAAGTGGCGCAATAACACCGTTCTCTGAGCAATTAAGTGCAGGGCTGTCTGTGTCTTGTTCGGGATATAAACATTGATAACAAGGCGAGGTTGGATCGTTGGGATCGAATACGGCAATCTGACCCTCCCAACGAATAGCGGCACCTGAGATCAGTGGCGTTTTAGTTTTCCAACAAACTTCATTGATGGCATATCTGCTTGCAAAGTTGTCAGTTGCATCAATTACTAAATCTACGGAAGCAATCTGTTCTTGCAGTTGTGCGTCTTGTAAACGATGTTCAATGACCGTGACCGTTGTTGTGTTATTCAGCTCATTAACGGCGTTAGCTGCGGACCGGGCTTTGTTAATGCCGATATCACTTTGCCCATGGGCAATTTGTCGTTGTAGATTTGAAGCATCCACGAAGTCGTCGTCGACCAATATAAGTTCGCCGACACCAGCCGCGCTTAGGTACATTGCTATGGGTGAGCCTAGGCCACCTAATCCAATTAACAATACCTTAGCTGATAACAGTTGCACTTGGCCCGGGATATCAAAGTCCGGCAACATAATCTGCCGACTGTATCTAAGTAGTTGCTCGTCATTCATAAATATATTGGCCTAAACTGATGCGCTCAATATTAGCTAGGTCTTTATGTGAGGTCACTGCTTGGAAGCCACGTTGTTCTAGTAAATGTCGAACTTGCTCTGCTTGGTCATAGCCATGTTCCACCAGCAACCAACCTTTGTTGTTCAAGTAAGCTGGAGCCTCACTAATGATTTCGCGTAAGTCTGCCAAACCCTTCTCACCGGCGATCAGTGCATGTTGGGGCTCAGCATGTAAATGCTTCAAGTGCGGATCACCGGGGTCAATGTAGGGCGGGTTACTGACAATAATTTGCCAAGTGCCGCCAAGGTTCTTGAACCAATGGCTTTCTTGGAAATTAACTGTAATACCAAGCTGTTCTGCATTTTGTTTAGCTACTTGGAGTGCTTTGGCGGAAACGTCTGTTGCGGTAACTTGTGCGTCTTGGCGTTCACTCGCAATAGCTAAAGCAATTGCACCACTACCGGTACCTAAATCTAATAGTTGGGCATTGCGTTTTAAAAGCGACAACGCGCTTTCAACTAATAGCTCAGTTTCCGGCCTTGGTACCAAAACGTCAGGAGATACGTTAAGACTTAGTCCCCAAAATTCTTGCTCACCAGATAAATAGGCAAAGGGAATATCTTTGCGCAGAGAGCTAGTCCAATAGTCTAATTCTTCTAGTTGGAGGAGTGACAACGCTCGTTCAGGTTGCGCCAATATGCTGGCGCGATTCACGCCTAATATTTGGCACAATGCTAATTCGCAGTCTAAGCGCGGAAGGTCAGTTTGTAGGCCTATCCACTGCCGTGTAGTTACAGCCTGTTCATTAGCTTCTGAATTAAGCTTCGCCACAATTAGTCGTCGGACAGGTTTTGCAATTGGTCCGCTTGATGTTCCTGAATAAGAGGATCAACTATTGCATTGAGTTCGCCCTCAATGACTTCATCTAACTTGTACAGTGTTAAATTGATGCGGTGATCAGTGACTCTGCCTTGAGGGAAATTGTAGGTGCGAATTCTTTCTGAGCGATCACCAGAGCCAACTAACTGCCGACGATTAGCAGCCTGCTCACTCTGTTGTTTGCTTTGGGCAGCGTCTAATAGTCGCGCCTGCAGGAGTGACATAGCCCTTGCTCTGTTCTTGTGCTGAGAGCGTTCATCCTGACACTCAACCACCGTTCCAGTGGGCAGGTGGGTCAAGCGAATAGCCGAATCAGTTTTGTTAACGTGCTGTCCACCGGCCCCAGATGCTCTAAAGGTATCTTCGCGTAGGTCTTTTTTCTCTATAGCTATAGCGCCGATCTCATCAACCTCAGGCATGATCGCAACTGTACACGCAGATGTATGCACTCGGCCTTGTGATTCTGTTTCAGGCACTCGTTGTACACGGTGAGCGCCGGACTCAAATTTTAATTGGCTGTATACATCCCGCCCTTCAATACGTGAAATTATTTCTTTGTAACCGCCGTGTTCTCCCGGACGCTCGTTGAGGACTTCAACTCGCCAGCCGCGGTTTTCGGCAAACTTGTTATACATACGAAACAGGCTGCCTGAAAATAATGCCGCTTCGTCGCCACCGGTGCCGGCACGAATTTCAAGAAACACGTTGGAGTGATCGTTAGGGTCTCTGGGTAGCAGCAGGGTTTGTAACTGCTGCGACAGATTGGAGATTTTCCCCTTGCACTCTTGGATATCTGCCTCGGCTAGCTGACGCATCTCCGCGTCATCGTCTTCAAGCAGTATTTGGCTGTCTTCTAGTTCTTCGTTTAATCGCGTTACTTCCTGATAGCACAGTACTACCGGTTCTATTTCTGCAAATTCTTTGGACAGAGCCGTGAATTTTTCACGGTTAGACATTACTTCCGCATCAGAAAGTAAGGCGGATACTTCTTCAAAGCGATCCGTAAGGCTGCCTAATTTAGACATCATGGAGTCGGACAAGGTCATATTTAGTCTTCTAGTTCAGTAGATTGGCTATCAGAAGGCTTGCTCAAGGGCTGAGTCTCTGCCGATACATTACTTTCAGGGAGTGCGTAAATGGTACTTAGGTAACCCAGTAAATCTCGACGATTTTCGGCACTAGCTTCGCGCATGGCGGCAGTAGCTGGGTGGATTAGTTTGTTAGTTAAATTTTGGCTCAGCCGCAAAATTGCTGCTTCAGCGTCACCATCTTTAGCAAGTTCCCGAAGTGCTCTAGCAACCTCTGTCTCGCGGATTTCGTTGGCTTGGGTGCGAAATGAGGTAAGTAGGTCCTTATCTTGTTGCACACGCTTCTCCCTTTGAAAGTCTTTTGCACCCTTCGCCACTATGCTCTCAGCTTCCGAAGCGGCCACTTGGCGTTGTGCAAGGTTTCTCTCGACGATCTCGGTGAGATCATCAATGGTATAAAGATAAGCATCAGGTAGCTCGGCTACTTCAGCCTCAATATCTCTTGGTACCGCTATGTCCACCATGAACATGGGGCGCCGTTTGCGCTTTTTGATAGCAGCTTCCACTGCGCCTTTACCCAACACTGGGAGGCTGCTGCCGGTGGAGGCAATGACGATATCAAACTCGTGCAGTGTCTGGGCTACATCAGTTAATTGGATAGAGTCGGCGTTATATCTCGTTGCCAGCACTTGAGCATTAGCCAAGGTTCTATTGGCGATGGTCATCGCCCCGATATTTTTCGCGGCTAGGTGGTCGGCAACTAAACCAATGGTTTCGCCAGCGCCCAAGAGTAGGGCTTTTTTTGTACCCAGATCAGCAAAGATTTTGCTCGCCATAGATACCGCTGCATATGCGATAGATATCGGATTATTACCAATGCCTGTTTCGCTGCGGATTTGTTTTGCTGTTTTTAAGGTAATTCGAGACAGTAAATTTAGCTCTGGCCCAATGGTTCCACTGCTGCGTGCAATATCGTAAGCAGACTTCACCTGGCCCATTATTTGTGGTTCGCCGAGCATTTGAGAATCTAAACCCGAGGCAACTCTAATAATGTGCTGGGCCGCGTCCTTGTCCCAGTAGCGATAGCTGGCGTTTTCTAGTTCGTCGAGGGTTATGAGCCTTGTCTCTGCAAGCCAGCGCGATATCTCCTCCGCGCTGTTAGGATCGGCGGCACAATAAAACTCGGTCCTATTACAGGTAGAAACAATGGCTACCTCAGAGACACCTGAAATATCCTTGGTCACGGATTTTAATGCGTGGGCGAGCTTTTCCTCAGGAAAGGCAATGCGCTCCCTAAGGTCTAGAGAGGCCGTGCGATAATTTAAACCGTATGCCAATATGCTCATGAATGCGCAAGCGCTGAAAATGACAGCAGATGATAACAGAACGTTGCCTCAGCCATTAGTCTCTTGGCACAGATTTGTGTGTACCTCTTGGACATGCTTGATCGGCTTCAGCGGTTTACACGTTGCGGCAAATACATTGCTGATTTCGAACCTGTATTGGGATGTAACACAAGATGAAAAATGCCACTTTATATAGGCATCGCAATGCCAAAAGCTTGTGTTTAGTGCCGGCGTTTGTCACGTTTTTCCCGCCGCGCCGTTTAGGGTGTTTCCTAAGTACTTTTCTGTTATTTCTCAGCGGTTGTGCTTCCATTTCCTCGCCACCTGTATCTTCAACACCTTTACTCAAGGCAATGACCGGCGCGTACACCATCAGTGGCAAAATGATTGTTATTCAATCTAGCGGTCGTAGTAGTGCTCGTTTTCGTTGGTCGGAGCAGGATGGAACCTTTGAAATGGCATTGTGGGGGCCATTGGGTGTAGGGCGTACGATGATTGCTGGGGCCGCTGATTATGCTCAGATAAAGCAGGGCAATGAGCTGCTTGATCAGGGACAGCCTGGGGCAATTATGCAGCGGCAGTTGGGCTGGTCAGCACCCGTGGATGTTTTACCATTTTGGCTCAGAGGTCAGGTGGCGCCAACATCCGCAGCGGCAATGATTAAACAAGACGACCAAGGGCGGCTGCTAAATTTCACCCAAGCCGGGTGGTCTGTGAGCTATGCAAACCATGTGCAAAACGCAGGTCTTTGGAGGCCAAGAAAAATCGATATCAAGGGTCGAGATCTGCAACTGAGATTGATTATTAGCCAGAAACAGCCGAAATGATTACAAACGCCGAAAAACAATGCCCTCCTTGGGCCTTTAGCTGCAAAGGTGTTTGACACTTCGCGGTGCTATCAGGACAATAGCGCGCTTGAAAAATGTGTCGTTGAAGTTGCAGCAGAGTAAAATTTGACTGACCAACTAAGCACTTTATCCGTTCCGATCGCATGCTCGTATAAACTTTGCGTCGGTGAAAGAGCAGGTAAGAGCGCGCAACGCAAAAGAAAAAATGTTCTAAAAGTTCTTGGGGTGTCGCCAAGCGGTAAGGCACCGGGTTTTGATCCCGGCATGCGCAGGTTCGAATCCTGCCACCCCAGCCATTCATAATGCTATTGGTCCGAGCTCACGGTCTTCGCGCAAACACTTGGGGAAAGTGATATGGCTAATTTGATGTTGTTCGCAGGCGGTTCAAACAAGGATTTGTCTGCCAGGGTTGCAAAACAACTACATCTAGATTTGGGCCATGCAGATGTTGGCCGATTTAGCGACGGCGAAGTCACTGTTGAAATACACGAAAACGTTCGCGGTAAAGATGTGTTCTTGCTGCAATCAACTTGCGCGCCTACTAGCGACAACTTGATGGAATTGCTGATTATGGCAGATGCATGCCACAGAGCATCTGCGCACCGTGTTACCGCCGTGGTGCCCTATTTTGGCTACGCTCGCCAAGATCGTCGACCACGTTCGGCGCGTGTAGCGATCAGTGCCAAGGTTGTAGCGGATATGATCAGCACTGTTGGCATAGATAGAATTCTCACAGTAGATTTGCACGCTGACCAAATCCAAGGGTTTTTTAATATCCCTGTAGATAATATTTATGGTTCGCCAGTGTTGGTTGACCACATTCTGGCGCAAAACTACGTTAACCCCATTGTGGTTTCACCAGACGTGGGCGGTGTAGTGAGAGCCAGAGCAATTGCTAAACAAATTGATGATCTTGATTTGGCTATTATTGATAAACGTCGCCCTCAAGCAAATGTGACTGAGGTGATGAATGTTATCGGTGATGTGGAAGGCAAAACCTGCATTATTGTTGACGATATTGTAGATACTGCAGGAACCCTGTGCACTGCTGCAGAAGCACTAAAGGCTGAAGGCGCAAAAGAAGTGGTGTGTTATATCACTCATGCGGTTTTCTCTGGTCCAGCCATAGAGCGTATAGCGGCTTCGAAGCTGGACAGAATGATAGTGACAGATACCATTCCTCTGTCCCCAGAAGCGCAAGCGTGCAGTAAGATTTATCAGTTAAGTTTAGACCGCTTACTCGCCGAATCCATCCGGCGTGTGAGCAACGAAGAATCCATCAGCGCGATGTTTCGATAGCCGAAATACCGCGCATTTGGTGTAAAAGGGTCGGCAGATTGGTCGCAGATCAGCTGACAACGACAATTAAAATTTTGGAGATACAAGATGTCAGATAATATTCAACTGACCGCGGAACTCCGAACAGATGTAGGGAAAGGTGCGAGCCGCCGTCTACGTCGTTTGGAAGATAAAGTACCCGGCATAATCTACGGCGAGGGCAAAGATCCTCAGATGCTTACGCTATCCGCTAATGAAGTGGGCAAGGCTATGCAACTAGAAGCCTTTTACTCCCAGATCATTGATCTAGATGTTGCGGGTAAGAAGCAGCAGGCGGTAGTGCGTGACATGCAACGTAACCCAGCCAACGAGCGGGTACTGCATATCGACTTTTTACGCATTAGTGCGAATAAGCCTATTAACGTTAGCGTGCCATTACACTTCATCAACGAAGATGCTTGTGTTGGTGTGAAGACCGAAGGCGGTACGCTTACGCATAATATGACAGAGGTTGAAATCACCTGTTTGCCTGCTAACTTGCCAGAATACATTGAGGTCGACATGGCCGAGATAGCGGCAGGCGTATCTGTTCACCTCAGTGATTTGATTATTCCAGAAGGCGTTACAATTGCAGCACTTGCCTTTGGTGAAGATCGCGACGTTCCAGTGGCTAGTGTTACAGCACGCCGTGGTAGTGGTGAAGATGAAGTAATTAGTGACGAGCCAGCCCAGCCACCAGCTGCAGATGATGCAGACGAAGAAGGCGGTGAGGACTAAACTCCCGACCGCTTTGGCTATTAGGACTTTCAGCAATTCGCATAATGTTTATAGCGCGAATTGTTGGAAGGACTATTTACCTTTCAATGTAAGCCTCGGCTGCACTGT
>ERZ807291.1480-NODE-1480-length-38081-cov-10.499684_pt1 | contig 38081 bp, 27 predicted proteins | sample MGYA00521257_ERZ807291 | MGnify/ENA primary metagenome ERZ807291 (study PRJEB31413, sample SAMN03169783) | marine metagenome | biome: Marine; feature: Water; material: Subsurface seawater | place: North Sea | collected 2011-04-28 | depth 1 m m ...
TGTTCCAAGTCAAACCTTTTGTTGGCATCAACGGCATCATATTTGCACCGCGACGCACCGCACGAACTGTTTTCTTTTTAGGTTTTGTTGCTACCTTACTTGCTTTTGCCATTAAAAATCTCCTGACTGTGTATACTTATGATATATGATTTAAAAGCCCGTGTCAACCGATAAATATACATATGCCAAGATTATCCTTATATAAGCCGACAAAAACAAACGATTATAACTTCATGGATCGTCAAATTCGTGAACAGTTTTGGATTGGCGGCACTGGTGTTAATGTACACAAATATGTAGGGCCTGCTGTTGTACCCGACGATGGAGATCCAAGTACTCCGAATTATATCGACGGTAGAGAAGTAGATCCACTGAGTGGCGAATTTATTAATATCGATGGTATTATTAACGAAACAAAAATACAAGACTTGCTGTTTATGGAAAATAGAGATCGTAAATACGATTCTGATATCTACGATCTCAGAGGGATATACAATGTAACAGACAATGACTTCGAGTTAACACAATTTGGTTTATTTTTGAGTAACGATATGTTATACATGTCATTCCACATGAACGAAATGGTAGAAATAATTGGACGTAAATTACTAGCAGGCGATGTACTTGAGTTGCCTCACCTCAGAGACGACTTATTATTAAACTCTGAAAAATCTGCGATAAACAAATACTATGTTATCAGCGATGCGAATCGAGGTGCAGAAGGTTTTTCTCCGACTTGGTATCCGCATATTTGGCGTGTGAAACTCAGCCCACTTACTGATAGTCAAGAATACAATGACATATTAGGCAACGCTAAACAAGAGGGAAGTCTAAAAGACGATATCAGTACATATATTTCCGAATATGCAATTAACGATGCTATTATTGCAAGTGCAGAAGCACAAGACCCAACTGGAAGATCTGACACAGATCATTTGTTTGGCTACGATTATGCAACTAGTGGCGGTATTGTAAACAAAGACAGTACTTATAATCACGGTGAAGAAATTGCAAGCGGTAGCAATTTCCCCAGTAGTCCGACCGAAGGATTATTTTTTATACGTACAGACTTTGTTCCCAACAGAATGTTTGTCAGACGTGGAAGTAAATGGCACAGAATTTATAGAAACGATACAGACCAAACATGGACAGATGTTACATATAATGCCAGTGATTATATTAGCAATGAAAATACAACTGTTGTAGATGATAAAGAATTTAGCGAGAAGCAACCAATAAGTAACACTATTGTTCCAAAAGCAGATAACGAAATTGACTCTGATCCAAGCACACAATACATGGTTGCAGGCTATACGAGTAGCGGATACGTTGAAGATTAAAAACATATTGAGGAAGAAAAAATGACAATTGTAAAAAGACTAGTAAAGGGAAGTGCGTTAACACACTCCGAGCTCGACGGTAACTTTACTGACCTAGATACTCGTGTTACAACACTTGAAAACACAAACAGTGATAGTCAAACACTAACACTAAGCGGAACAGATTTGATTATCAGCAATGGTAATACTGTAGACTTATCCGGCGTTGGTGCAGTCGGAGAGCAAGGCCCAGCTGGTGCAGATGGTGCAGATGGTGCTGATGGAGCAGTAGGCCCTAAAGGCGATACTGGTGATGCAGGACCAGCGGGAACAACGGATTATAATCTACTACAGAACTTACCAACAATCCCAGCAGACATTTCACAACTTACAGATAACACTGGTATCATTCAAGCGGCGAATACTGACAGTCAGACACTTACACTAAGTGGAACAACTCTACAGATTTCAGGTGGCAACTCAGTTGATTTAGCAGGAATCTCAGGTTCAGGTACATTATCTGGTCTAACAGATACAACAGTTGCAAACTTACAGCAATATCAATCACTCCAGTGGAGTGGATCAGCTTGGGTTAATTCATATCCTGCTATTCAGCATCTATCAGATATCGACAGACTGAACAACCCATCAAATGGTGATACACTGAAATGGGATGCAAATGATGGACAGTTTATATTTGCTCCGGCGGCAATTCAATATGATCAAGATTTAAACACAACAGATGATGTAACATTTAACGATATAACTTCAACAGGAACTATTCAAGCATCAGGAACTGTTATTGCAAATGCATTTGAAGGTAACTTATATAATACTCAAGGACAAGTAATACTTGATAACACAGCGGGCAATGAGGGATTTGGTGGTAATATTTCTTCAAACGGGGCATCATCGTTTTCAGGTACAGTAGACTTCACTGGTGCCATTGTAACTGGTTTATCAAGTGGAACATACGGTGATACTGATGTTGCAACATACTTAAACGGTAACTTAGACACAAGTATTATCCCAGATACAAATGCAACATATGATATTGGTAGTGCAGAGAAGAAAGTTCGTCACTTTTATCTAAGTGACAATAGTTTAAAATTCACAGACACAACAGATCCGCTAAACATTGTAGAATATAGTGTAGGCAGAACTGGTACAGATATTACATTTAACGGTAGTGCACTAAAAAGTACAAGTTCAGAAGATGTAGCAGATGCAGGTACAATTGATATTACAAAAACAAATCACTTTGTAACAAATGGAACTACTGCAGTACTTCCAGATGGTACATACATGGGACAAAAATTAGAGTTTTGGAGAGTAGTAGGAACAGGAGTTGTCGATATTAACGTGAACAGTGCAATTTATATGGACGGCGGAAATACTGCAATAGGTCCTGTGTCTATTGTTTGGAGATTGGGCGATGCTAACCAAACACTTTACAGTTGTATATGGAACGAAGTTGCGTGGGTACTATCACACGGCGGGCCAGGGGTATAAAGGATAAAATAAATGGCAACTGGTAATACAAAAATAACTGCAGTACCATACTTTTACGACAGGCAGCTTCGTAGATATATTCAGCAATTTATAAGAATCTTTGCTGGGTTTCAAATTGCATACTCTACTGACCAAGAAGGAAATGTTTCACACCAAACTGTTCCTGTTAGATATGGTGATGTGAATAGAATGGCTGCTCACATTGTTAAAGAAAACAGTGAAAACGTTTTAAACAGTGTTCCATTCATTAGCTGCTATGTTACTGGATTAGAAATTGCGCCACAAAATAGAACGTACCCGCAGTTCGAAGAGAACGTACCAGTTTATGAAAAGAAATTTAACGAAGAAACCGGACAGTATTCTAACGAAGCTGGAAACGTATATACTATAAAAAGACACCAACCTGTGCCATATATGCTTACTATGCAAGCAGATATATGGACCAGTAATACAGAACAAAAATTGCAATTACTTGAACAAATACTTGTACTGTTTAACCCAACACTTAATATACACACATCTAATAATCCGCTAGACTGGAGTAGTTTAAGTTACGTTGAACTAACTAGCAGTACATGGAGTATTAGAAGTATACCCGGCGGCGTAGATGATATTATTGATATTAGTAGCTTAACGTTTGAAATGCCTGTACTAATTAACCCGCCTGCAAAAGTTACAAAGAATTCAGTCATTCATACTATCATTGACAATATTGAAGAAGTCACTGATCAAGACTTGGATAGCTTACGAGCAGGAGGAAGTTATACTCCGTTGTTTACTAGTTATAAAGTTATAACACTAGAAAACTTTAAAATGAATTTTGAAGTAGATAATAATGGAAACGCAATAGCTAGTTTAAGACACCGTGACACTGGAAACACAGACAATAAAGGTACACTACTAAACTGGCAAGAAGAATTTAAAAACTTTGGCGAATTTAGAGACGGAGTTAGTCAACTAAGATTAAAGCAAACACAAGACCCCGGAGATACAACATCGGATATTGTAGGTTCGATATACACAACAGATAACGCTAATGAATTAAGAATAGTTTTGGATAATGACACTGTGCCAGGCGATACACAAGTAGCAGTTGACGCTGTAATTGATCCGCAGTATAATTATCCAGGAGATGGCACGATTACGTCTGCTAGTACAGGTGACAGGTATTTACTATTGACAAATATTCCTACTGGAGATGGATGGGCAGGAAGCGATGCAAAAGCTAACGACATTATCGAATATGATGGATCGAACTGGAACGTTACATTTGATAGTAGTACAGTAGCAACTGAAGAATTTACAAAGAATCTTACAACAAAAGACAAACTAAAATGGACAGGCAGTCAATGGGTAAACGCATTTGAAGGAATGTATAATCCAGGTTACTGGCGAATTTATCTATGATATCAGCAAGTGGTGGTTGCTTTTTAGCAATCAATACAGGACGTATAATGCTACAGCAACGTAGCAAACATGTATCGCATCCGTATACATGGAGTTTTTGGGGTGGCAAAGCTGAAGACGATGAACGTCCAATTGAAACTTTAATACGTGAATGTAAAGAAGAAATGGGTGATTTACCGGCCCTTGAAAAAATATACCCTATACATACATTTCTAAGTGAAGATAATAACTTTACATATCACACTTTTGTTATTACCGTTTATGAAGAATTTGTTCCAAAAACAAATATTGAAAGTTCAGGCTATTCTTGGGTACAACTAGAAAACTATCCCGAGCCGTTACACAAAGGTGCAAAAATAGTATTAGAAAAATCAGATATTGTTGACAAAATAAAAACTATTTGGGATAATTCTCAGAACATTAGTGACATGTCTGATTGGCTAGATACTTTTTAAAACTCTGTTTCAGATCCAGTATTGCTTACATTTGTACTCGGAAATTCTGATGCTGCAAAAGTATCCCACATAATTCTCACAACACCTGAAGCTCCAGGGCCGCCTGGTAAGTTTGTGTCATCTTCTACTGAGCCACCACCACCGCCATATCGATTAATTTGTCCATTCGAGCCAGGAAGACCGTCGGATAATGTTGGAGAATTTCTGCCAAGGCTGAAATCTGCTCCAATTCCGTTTGATCCTTGGCCGTAAATTCCTACTCCGCCGCCCCAATTCACTGCAGGTCGATTGGCAGTAAGAACCATACAGCCGCCGCCGCCACCGCCTCCGGCGCCGTCTGTTCCGCTATAAGTCGAAGATGATATTTGATCGCCGCCACGTCCGCCAGAACCACTATATCCAGCGGCACCTCCGCCGCCGCCGCCTGATTTATTAATACCGTGACGTCCGCCAGATCCTCCGACATTGACACCATCACCGATTCCACCAGTCGAATTACCACCCGCTGAGTAAGATCCACTGTGATCACCTCCAGCGCCGCCGGTTGCACGACATACAATTCCCAAGGTCGGGTGCGTTACAAAACTTGATCCGCCTGCACTTCCTTCATGACCAGAAAGTTGCGCTGCGCCGCCCTCTCCTCCAGCGCCAACATTTATTGTTAAAACTTGACCTGGAGTCACACTAACTCTATTAGTGTACGACAGTCCTCCGCCGGCCCCGCCGGAGCCTGACCTGTTGTCATTTCCGCCGGCACTGCTAGATCCGCCTCCGCCTCCGCTGATGCAAAGAATATTAACACTTGTGATACCATCAGGAACAGTCCAATTATGTACAGAATCAGCATAAGAAGATGACGTAGTAAATACTGCACCCGATGTGTTTGCATTTGCAAATGTATAATTAGATTCAACATATTCTGTTGTATAAAAACCAGAACTAAAGTCTGCTGCAGAATTTGTAGTAGGAAATTCTCTGAGAGTATCGCCGTTTGCTGCCCAAATTATTCTTGCAGCACCGTGTGCACCTGCTCTGCCCGGACGTTTACTTGGTGTAGGTGTAAATACGCTATCGCCGCCATACGCACCACTGCCGCCGCCGCCGTATAATCCACCGCCTCGAAATTGGTACCAGTTATCTATATTAAGTGATACTATAACCCCGTCTTCACCCCAAGATCCTCCGTGTCCTTTTGAATCCTGATATGTTGAAGATGAAAAGCCCTTTTCTCCATTTGGAGGAGATTGGTCATTTTGATCGGGAAAAATTCCAACGCCGCCGCCGCCATAATGATATTCAGTTCTCGAGCCGCCGGCGCCGCCGCCTCCGCCGTTGCTACCGTTATCGCCATTATTAAAATTAGTATCACCACCATCGCCACCTGAGCTAGTTGACCTACTTCCGTACCCGCCAGCGCCGCCGCCGCCTCCGCCGTTATATGCTGTTCCGCTTTGGCCACGACCGCCAAGTCCTCCATATCCAAATTTGTCATTAGAAGCAATATTATTAACTATACCTCTTGCACCTGAATTTCCAATAGAAGCAGATCTTCCGCCGCCGCCTCCGCCTGCAAACATTAATATATTTCCATTTTCATCATACAATATACTATTTCCACCAGGAGCACCGTTGCGAAACGTAACACCATCATCGAAGCCGCCCCAGCCGCCTTCTCCTATAGAAAATATATAAGTTTCGCCAGGTACAACAGGTATTCCATTACGAGCATGACTGCCTCCGCCGCCACCTCCGCCTCCGCCTTCTCTGCGACTTACATCTGCGCCGCCTCCGCCGCCGCCACCTCCGATTAATAAAACACTAATTTCAGTTAAACCATTGGGCACTGTAAAGAAATATGATCCTGGTTCCGTCATTGAAACTTCGCCTGACCTAATACCTATTCCTGTATCATAAAAATCTTCAACAGATATCTCTCCGCCAAAGGGTATGGTGTCATTAAATTCGATATCATCAACGGATCCTGACCCTCTGTAATATTCGCTTAAACTAATAGGCGCTATTCCGCCGAACTCTGCTTGTAATTCTGAAAATTTAATCGGACCGCTTTTACGAATCGCCATTTTTAAGTTTGTCCTCTAAATATTCTACACGTTCAGTTAGTTCTTTGATAGCTTCAATGAGTATACCAACCATATTGCCATGACGGACAGCAAGTGTTTCTTCGTTGTTTTCAATATTTATAGTTTCATATACAGCTTCGGGCAACACTTTTTGTACTTCTTGTGCTACAACACCGGTTAACTTTGTATTAGCATCAGTCTTATAGTTAAATGTATAGCCGTTTAATTGGTTTACTTTTTCAAGTGCGTCGTCTATTAGTTGTAAATTTTCTTTTTGTCTAATGTCTGAAATCGTACCAAACGCTGTAATATCGCCTGTAACTGTAAGCTCACCTGAACTTTTTATAAGTTGGAAAATACTCGACCCGTTATTGGTTATTTTGACATCATTAACTGCCGATTCAAGTGCAATATTAAATGTATTTGTTGAACTAAGATAATCTATTTTAACATCGTCACTATCTCCAAAACGTAACTCTACATTATCGTTAAACCGTTTACTTCCCGAAATGTTTTGAGCAACACTGCCTTGTAATAAGTCAGTTGGAATACTGGAAATAGAACTCCAATCTGCGCTATCAAGATTTCCGCTAGTGTCGGATAAGTCGCTAACATCTGTTGGTATAGTAGGTTTATTAGTTAGGTCAGTGTACGACCCACTAAACCCTTGCGGGGCGTCGTCAAAACTAAAGTTTCCATTTCCATCTGTTTTTAAAATTTGGTCGTTTGTGCCATCACTAATACCTAAGTCAGTTAAAGTCGAAGGTATATCAGGTTTGTCAGTTAGGTCGGTATAACTTCCACTAAACCCTTGCGGAGCATCATCGAAGCTAAAGTTGCCATCGCCATCTGTTTTTAAAATTTGATTAGCCGATCCATCACTAATACCCAAATCTGTTAAAGTCGATGGTATAGTAGGTTTGTTAATTAATGAAATGTAATCTCCATCAAATGTACTGAATCCACTAAGATCCGGCGGCGTGTACACAAACGTACCTGCACTAATACTGTCCGTATCAGTTTTATAATATTGTAAATTTCCGCCCGAGGATGCAGAATCTACTGTAACAGATACACCTTGCGGAACATCTTTAACATTATACCACAGATCATTTATAGCATCGTATTTTAATGTCTCTCCTGCTGCTGGATTTGATATTGTAGTGTCTGACAAATCAGAAATGTTTGAAGGTATAGTAGGTTTACCAGTTAGTGAACTATATGCTCCATCAAATGTACTGAATCCGCTAAGATCTGGAGGAGTATACGTAAACGCACCTGTCGTACTATTATAGCTTAGACTACCGCTACCACTTGCTGGGTCATTCGGACCAACACTAATAGCTGCAATAGCGCCACTGCCAATTGAACCTGAACTGTCTGCGAGATCGCTAACATCTGTTGGTATAGTAGGAGTATTAGTTAATGAACTGTAATCTCCGTCAAATAAAGTTGGTAAATCAGACAAATCATTGTAGCTTCCGCTAAACGTACTAAATGATTCTACGTTAGTTCCATCTGCGTCTGCTTGTGCTAAGTTACCACTCGAGTCTAGAACTAATGCTTTTGTAACTGTATCAGAAGGCTGTGCACCATGCGTAGCTATAACAACTTTACCAAACCATCCTTCATCCCAGGTTCTAGTAAGGCTTCCCACTGTGAGTATTTCATCTGTTCCAATATTGTCAAAGTTAGGCAAAATATCAACAGGAGTATCTTCTAAATCAGTGTATTCAAAAAGTAAACCAGTAGAATCAGTTAAGTCAACAAGATCAATGGGTATTGCAGCTCTGACACTGTTGTCACCATCAATAATCTGTTGTGCTAATATAGAAATGGCACTTGTTAAATCAACACCAAGTAGTGTACCGTCGCCTGCTGTTCCAGAGCCTGCGCTGTCACCATATGGTTCTATTACAAGAGTTTGTTCTGCAAACGTAAACACACCTGTTGTATTGTCGTATGACAATCCTAAGGGTATCGAAGTATCTCGCTGAGTAGGAAATGCTGTGCCCAACCCTGGCCCAGGTGCACTAGCGGCAGTAGCAGTAAATATAGTTCCAGTATCACTACTTGTTGCGCCTTGCTGAGTCCAGTCTGTATTTCCAGCAGTAAGTACAATATATTCTTGTCCGATTGCTACACTTTCTGCATCTACTATAGTTCCCGATGTTCCTGTAGAATTAGGATCGGTTGGGAACACTTTACCCGACCCCAGTGCTGGCAAGTTAGACGCAGTTGCAGTGAACGTAGTTCCTACATTTGTATCGCTTGCACCGTATAACAAAAAGTTAGTAGTGCCCGGATTAACAATAATATATTCAATTCCTGCTACAATATTCGGTGCTAATACTAATGTAGACGGGGCGCCAATATTGATAGTTTGCACAGATAAACTATCGAGTTTTATAAACTCTGAAACATCTTGCGGTTCATATGTAAATTCGCCGGTTGCATTATCGTATGTTAAACTACCACCATATGCTGCACTAGTTGACTCTGCTGTATTATCAACAACTGATAAGTCAGTTAATGCAATGAAAGTTGATAAGTCTGGCGGTACATATGTGAATTCACCGTTTGTATTATCATAAGACAAATCTGGAGTATTTGTAGGAGCTGAAACTGTTACACTGAAATCAGTATATGTCAGACCGCCCGGTATTGCACTATTAACCCAGTTAGTACCATCGAACTTTAAAAATTCTCCTTCCGAAGGTAATGTTAAATTTACATCGTCAAGCGTAGCAGGAGTGTTGATCAAATCATCGTAATCGCCTGATGTAGCAACAGTTGAAATATTTGCTGATGTTACAAAGTTTGATAAGTCCGGTGGCGTATAAGAAAATGTTCCAGCAGGAGTATTTGTTCCAGAATACGTTAAATTACCAGTTCCATCTGGAGAATTAACTGATACTGATAAGTCGCCAAAGGAAATTGTGCCGCCACTACCAGTTGAACTTAAATCTGTTCCGGGTGCCCATAGACCTGTAGTTCCGTTATATTTTAAAATTTGTCCATCTGACGCAACTACATTGTCAACATCAGTTAGTTGCCCCAATCTGGTAGCAAATGTAGGCTTATTTGATAAATCATCAAAATCACCTGATGTAGCAACAGTGGCTAAAACAGGAGTATTAACCAAATCTCCATAATCTCCCGAAGTTGCAACTGTAGAAAGATCTGAAACATGATCGTTAAATGCGTTTGTTAATGTTTGTAATGATTGTCCTGTAGCGTATTGTGTTAAATCTGGCGGAGTATATACTATTGTACCTGCTGGGTAAGCTACACTACCAACTGTAGTTTGCGAAGAATAATATACTAATGTGCCATCGTCAGCTGCAGTTTCTTGTGTTACAGAAATATCTCCGTGTACGATGTAGTCGCCACCGCCCGAAGGTATCGCAGGAGTGATTGGGATCCATGCGCCACCGCTGTGTACATAAAGTTGCAAGTTTGCAGTGTCAACCCACAAGGCTCCTTCTTGCGGGTTATCTACAGGAGCACTTGAAGTAACATTAATTAAGTCATCTGGTTCCCACTCAATGTTTGATTCATTCCATCTCAATACTTGATTATTTGCTGGCGCTGTTGCCGATACCGATCCAATTGAAACTGCAGGTGTAAAACTTAAACCGCCTGCAGATGAATCATATGTTAGTGTACTTGTTTCTCCATATGCTGCAGGAGTTGTATTTTCTGTTACACTGAAATCTTCTTTAAACAATACTTTAGAATAAAATTGAGGATCATCATTTATAGAAAAAGCAAGTTTATCTAATGTGTTTAAATCGTCAGGAGCGCCGTCGATTAAATCGGTAATTGCATCATCCGTGTATTGATTAGCAGATGCTAACAGTGTTAAATCTTGTTCATCAGCATAATTTTTTGCATCAATGAGTGTAATATTGTCATCGACTTGCCACAGTGGCCTGGCAATAAAAGTTAAAAAGTCGTTTGCAACCCATTGTTGTGTAGCAAATTTTAATGGAGGCAATGTACCAGTAGGATCAACATCCCATAAATCGCCGCCTACATACACATCTCCAGATGCAACATCAACTCTAAATCTATCATAGTCATAAGATAGCGCAGGATTCAGAGGGTTAATTATAAAACTTGATTTATCGTATACTAAATCTTGATGATATTCTACTGCACCGCCAGGTCCTGATATTAAGATATGATTTTCATTTAAATCTTCTACTATTAAACTATTAATAACAACATCTGGTTCGCCTGACAGTACCATATTTCCGCCGCCAGTCGACGTAGTTCCTAAAACAGACCCACCTGCTATAGTACCACCGTTAACATAGTTACCAGTAACAATTCCGTTTGGTGCACTTGCAACGTCACCGTCTGATATATAATCCCCGGCTAGCGTTCCTAATCCTACGTAGTCGTCGAACCCGCTACTATCAACTCCTACAGTGAGAGCAGCGTCTGTGTATAAATTTACTGTAGTATTATTAACAACACTTACATAATAAGGTGTTGCACTGTTGATATCAGTCATTCCAACAACACCGCTCAATAGTACAGGTTGTCCGTCAACATAATTATGATCAGATGTTGTTGTTACAACTGCAGTAGTAGCTTTTGTAATATTAGAAATATCAAAAACCGCCCATTCTGAACTATCTATCGAAACCTTTAGTTGTGAATCTAAGTATAAATCAAATGTTGTCGGACTTGTAACTTCAATAAAATAATTATTTCCATTTATTTCTGTTAGTCCCCCTACTCCGTCAATGGATACTTGTTGTTCAGTAGTGTATCCATGCGGTGTAGAAGTAGTAACTGTAGCTGGATTTGATTTAGTAACATTGCTAATAGCTTGCAATGTTTCTGTAAACCCGGTAGAATCAATACCTGTTGTTAATCCTGCATCGCTGTATATTTCAAATTGGTCATCTGATAATCGTTTAACAAAATATGTATCGTTTAATTCGATCATTGTGCTAGTAACATTAGATATTGTTACTTGCTGTCCGTCAACGTAATCATGATTTTCACGAGTTGTAATTACTGCTGGATTTGCAAATGTGCCTCCGACAATATTACGAACGCCGAACTGTGTTCCATCAACACTGACTGTGAGTGCAGAGTTTAAGTAGAGTTCCAGCGTTGTAGGTGTTAAAACTTTAGCATAATAAGAATTTCCATTTAGCTCAGAAATTCCAGAAATACTTGCAATAAACACAGGCTGTGTATCAATAAAATCGTGGTCAGTTGCAGTTGTAATTACTACCGGGTCAGCATGCGTTACATCTGCAATTTGTTTTGTTCTGTCGTTAGTAACAATTTCACCGGTGCCAGCACCGCCTACTCCAGGTCCAATGCCAATGCCACCTAAATTACCCGACCCTGCTAGTACTTCTCCCATAGCAAATCTACCGAGAGTACCTTCTACTACTTCATTTACAATTGTAGCATCTGGGATGAATGAAAATACTTCGTCACTGTCGTCATACCCAAAGAATCCAATTTTAGCATCTGTTCCGTTATGCCACTGAAATGCAATTCCACGATCTTTGTTATCGTCTACTGTAGGTGCAGCGCCATCTACGCCGCCGCCAATGGTCATAATCGGATCTACCACTGTTGTAGTTGTACTGTTGACTGTTGTAGTTGTTCCGTTTACTGTTAAATCTCCAGTAATTATAACATTGCCGCCAACATCTAGATCTGGATTAATAGTAACTTTTTGACTACCCGTTGTTGTTTTTATGTTTAAAATAACATTACTAGCAGTATCTACAATATCTAATGCGCCAGGAAGATTGGTAGGAATTTTAATTATGTTTTCGCCACTGGCACCTTCAAACACTAAACTTTCACTTAGGTGCAAATCTTTCCATGCTAGTCCTAATTCTCCTAGTGTATATGTATCTGTAACATTTGGCGTGAAGTTACTAGATATTCTGCTTTTAAATTCAGTAGTATCAACTGTGTTGTCATCGCCTAATATAGTAGACCCATTTACTGTTAAGTTTCCTTTTGAAAATACATTTCCAGTAGAAACATCAACTGTAAAACTATCTACTATTTCAGGAGTGACAGTGTCATCGCCTGTTCCAACTACAAATGTTGTTCCATCAAAAGTAAAATTAGCATCATCTTCTAGTTCACCGTCAACTCCTACGATAACAATTCTGTTATTAGTTAAATCCTCAATATTAGCACTTGCTAGTGTTGCTTGTACGTCAACATCAAGTGAACCGGTTAGTTGTAATAATCCGTCTGCATCTGATCCAGTGTAGGTAAATCCGATATCGTCTACTAATTCGCCACCTAAGCCAGCGTAAACAACACGTGTTTCTGTTAAGTCTTCAATATTAGCACTTGCAAGAGTCGACTGACCGTCTACTTCTAGTGTTCCATTTATGAATGTACTTCCATCTGCAAAGTCAATGGTAAATTTGTTTAATCCATCGCCAAAAAGTAGATTTCCATTTTCGTCAATTTGTAAACGATGTATACCTGCTGTGTAAAAATCTAAATCGTCGTTGTCATCTCCGGCGTTAGTCTCTGCAATAATATACGTATCATTATCAATGTCTCTAACACCGCCGAACAATGACTCCCAACGTGTTAAACTTAAATTATACCCTTCTAAAATCTGATTATCAGTATTAAATCTAATTTCACCACCCACAGGATTTGTAGGTCTTTGGGATGATGTTCCGCTACTAGGAAGTAAATATCCGGTACTGTTAATTTTAGTATCGGCATTGACTTGTAATATACCAGTACCATTGGTACTAATTGTAACATTACCATTTTCATTAGTAGAGCTAATATCATTGCCATCAATGTCGATATTATCAATGCTAATGCTACCTACGATATCTACATCAATAACATTTTCGCCTTGAATATATGTGAATTGACCACTATCTTGCAATTCTCCATCGGTTCCAACTAGTACAATACGGCTAGATGTAAGGTCTTCGATATTAGCACTATATAGTGTGGCTTGTCCGTCTGTTTCGAGCGTCGTTTTAATATATGTAGCGCCTGATGCAACATCTACTGTAAAGCTATTGGGATCGCTTGTACCGACAACAAATGTTGTTCCGTCAAACGTGAAGTTTGAATCATCTTCTAGTTCTCCTTCGATGCCAACAATAACAACTCTATTATTAGTTAAGTCCTCGATATTAGCACTTGCTAGTGTTGCTTGTATATCTACATCAAGTGAACCAGTTAATTGTAGTAGTCCTGTTTCGTTTGATCCGGTATATGCAAATCCGATATCGTCTATTAGTTCTCCGCTAGCGCCCACATATACAACACGTGTTTCGGTTAAATCTTCAACAGCGGCACTTGCTAGATATGCCTGTCTATCGACATTTAAGTCGTCATCAATATTAACTGTAAGTATTTGATCAATAACAGTAACGCCATCGTCAGGATCTAATATGTCGGTTAGTACATATGTAAATTGTTCTACATCCTGAAGCTCTCCGTTAATACCAGCTAGCACTACTCTATTACTTGTTAAGTCTTCAACATTAGCACTTGCCAACGACGACTGTCCGTTCACATCAAGACTGCCACTTATAAATGTGTTACCTTCTAGAAAATCTACTGTAAATTTGTCTAAACTTTCACCGAACAATAGATTGCCTTCATCATCTATGTTCATGCGCTCAATGCTATCAGTTACAAAATACAGAACACCTTCTTTTTCACCAGGAACAACAAGCCCAGGTGTAGGCTGTGTTAAAATATAAGTTGTTCTGTTAGTACTTTGTATACTGCCGCCATCAACTGGCTGCCATTCAGTGCCGTCGGAAACTTCTAAGCTTCTTGATACTGTGTTAAATCTAATTTGTCCGGGTAAAGGACTTGGACGCTGTGCATTGTTTCCTACAGGAATTATTAAAGAACCTGTAGAGTTTATAGTTAACGTACCAGATCCAGGCTTTATACCATCTCTACTCTGATCAAAATTTAGTGCCATATTTCACTTACTCACAATGCTGCTTTTAGTGTATTTATCGATTGTAAAGTGGCATTTCTAACTGTTCAATTTCTTCAAATGTTTTTATAGCATATTGAAAACAGATACTAGCTTCGTCTGACATTTTGTCTGTAGTTCTTGCACGTATCTGATCTTTTAGTTCTTGTGTATCGTGCATAAACTTGTACATTTTGCATTGCCCAGGTACACGCTTAGATATAAGTTGACCGCCACTTAAATCTCCCATGTGATGAACATAAATGTGTGCAAAGATATGTTGCTTATTTCGGATTTGTCTTATATGACTGATGTAATCATTTGTGCTTTCAAATGTAATCGGATTTTGTTTTTGTTTCCATAATTCTAAAAAATCTGAAAGTATTAAATTTTTTCGTTTTACAGTTTCAATTCCGGCTAATAGATTATATTTGTCTGCCAACTCTTCTAGTTCAGTATATTTTAAATATTGATTCCATAAAAATGTTGCATATAATTCTGGATTAATTTCGCCGCTGAGTAGTACTTTTACAAACCCGCATCTCTCTGCTTTTTTGTGATGTTCCCAAGTTAGTTCTTTTATGTTGCTCATTGATTAAACACCACGTTTTCTAGTACGAATCTTTCTCCGAGGGTAAACTGCACCACTGGCCGGTCGTCCTCTGTGTATTTTTGGATGCTTAGGCACATTAGTAGGCTTTGATTTTGGCATATATAACACTAAGTTTGCTGCGCCTTCTAGACTGTTATCAAAATCCCACGTACCCCGAAGGTCATCATACATTTGTGCAGGTTTACTGATAACACTAAGTAATTCTCTGGCGTGTTTTTGTGTCATGTCTGGGTATTGTTCTAACATACAAGCTAAAATTCCGCAAACTTGTGGTCCACTCATACTGGTACCACTGACTTTTGCGTAATAATTTTGATTTCCTCGATCTACTTTACTTCTGTCAGACAAACTTGGCATTGCACTTTGTATATAATGACCTGCGGCAAAAATGTCAACATTTTCTCCAAAGTTACTAAATCCAACTTTTTGTTCTTTATCATTTCTGTGTGTATTGCTTAAAGCACCAACAACAATAACAGCATTTTCAGTTCCGCTGCCTGCACCGGCAGGTGTTGGTGGCCGATGATAATATCTTCGCTGACCGCCCAATGATGATATATAATTATTATAGTAAGGATGATCTGAACTATACATCGGAACATAACCGTTACCTGCACTAGCAACTACAATAATTCCGTCATTTATTGCATCGACGATATCTGCGTTAACTGATTCAACCGATAAAGTCTGTCGCCCAGAGTTGTTATAACCGTATTGTGCAAGATCGCCGGCCGTCCAAGAATCTGTACTAGATCCTTTTGTTCCATTTTGTTCCCACGTTATATCAAATTGACTTGTAGAATTTTCATAAAATCGAAGTTCCCATCGCATATTAGGAGATTCCGGAGTGTTAACATCCCACGCACTCGAACCTTCCCACACAATCCTAAATTCTCTATTGGGTGCTGTGCCTTCTGTTCCATACCATATACTATATCCACGTCTGTCGCCTGCGCTTAACATAATTTTAGGTAAAGCTGGCTGAGAAGAAGAAACTCGATATGCGGTCGACCCGGTTGAGAAAGTTACATAACTGTTAGTTCCGACATATAAACTACTATAACTTGTTCCTAAATAATCTACATTAAATGGTAACGATAACTCCCAATATCCATCATCATTGCTTCCAGTTGGAGAACTGTTTGCTGTTAGCGACGAAACACTACTAATTTCAGTAAAAGGAAGTACAGTGACTGTCCCTGACGCATTGCTAAAGCCAGGCGTTGGATTTTCTTCGTCGAATTCTTCAAATTCTCCGTCTGACAGTTCTTCGTTAAAGTTGCTAAAGAACTGTCCACGTTCTCCTGTTGTAATAGTCCATGCTACATCAAATGTAAAATTATCTCCGTCTTCTGGATATGTTTCTACGATATATCTTATTGTAGCATTACCACTAGGGCCTTGGTAACTAAATCCAAAACCACCTGTGAGATTAACATCAATGTTAGGCCCATCAAATCTTGTTGAAATCATAGCACCGTTGTTAACAATACGTTTTACAATTAAATAGCTATTTTCACTGTTACAGTTTGCAACAATTCTACTGTTATTACTAACATCACAAGGTGTTAATATTGTAATTTCATAATTATCAGCCGGATCATTTTGACTAAAGCTAAATGTTTGATTGGGTATTTTCTCCCATTCTTCTGGCCATGCTACCATTCTGTCAATAACTGTTGTAGCTTCTCCTGTAGTAATAAATCTATTTTTGCTATTTTCTGGATCTCCGGCAATATCTACAATTTTTTCATTTTCGTTATATACTCCACTTAATCCTGTAAACACAACCTCACCACCGGCACTGCTTTGATAAGTTTCACCGTCAAATGTAACTGATGCAACTTCTCGAAGTGAAACGCCGCTTGCACTATAACCCCAACTGTTATTTACAATTGTAGGATTTTTTCTACCTGTTTCTGGGTTAATAGGCTTATTATTATGAAACTCTCTTATGTAATCAAATGCTAATTCAGTTGAAACACTGTTTCCCGAGTCGTTGCCCCCAAAGCCTAAAGCAAAAAAGTAAATATTAGAGTCTTTCGCCCAACCTTCTGTACGCCCGGCCACTGTTCCTGCACAGTGAATATTGTGAAAGTTGCCGGACGAACCTCCTTGCTGGTATGTTCTTCCTATGTGTACACCATCGCCTACTGCTTCGGCATGCTGCCACCAATTATAATTTACAACTCTAGAAACACCATTTTCATCTAAAAATTCATCGTGATCAGGTTCCCATGCTTGATCGTCTAAAATTATAACATCAACATTTTTTCCTGTGTATTGATATTCAATTGTGCTATCAACCCGATCAGTTCCTGAATCAAAATTATCGCTGTTTTCACCAGAAGAATGTCTCCATAAACCCCATTGATTATCGTTAGCATTAGAAGAACTAGATCTCGTAAACGATCCGGATTGTGTAAACATACGATCTGGCGGAGTATCATCTACTATTTCTACAAATTCTACTCTGGTATCATTGATAACTTCCAAGGCTTCTTGAGGTGTTAACATGTAATGCGTAACACGGCTTTTTGGTTTTCTTAATTCAACATCAACAGCACGATCTGGGATAGTAATATCGCCGCCTTCTGTTTCCATATCATTATAAAATTGATCTAAGTCTTGGTAATTGTGTAATACTACAGCATATTTGTGAAGATTCATATTATGTTTCCAATGGTAAAATAACTATGTTAGTTGTAATTGCAGTGGGTGCCCCTGATTTGTTAGTAACTGAAAGGTAAATTGTATCTGTTACAGGACTTTCGTCGTTCCAGCCAACACTAGCAGGAGTAAATTTAACAGTAGTTGCACCTGTTGTAATGATTTCTGCATTTACGCCAGCATCTGGGTCTGGATCAACGCCTTCGGATCGTCCACTGTCGTTTGTTCTAGCACTGTCACTACTATAAACTTTAACCCATGCTGCAGCATCTACTTCGATTGATAAAATACCATATGCTTTTGCAGCACTTGTAATATCAACATTGTCTGTTTCTGTGTCAGCAATGCTTGCTGTAGTTCCAGTTACTGAAGTACGTGGACTTGCGCCGCCGCCGCCACTTGATCCAGTAACTTCATTTCCGCCAGCAGTTGTTCCATCTCCGACATATACTTTTTTAGTATCTGTTGTGTATACTAGTTCGCCGTCTGCAGGTGTAATTCCTGTTCTATCTGCGTCTAGTCCTCTTCTTAATAATAAAGCCATTTTTCTCCCCAACGAGTTATTTTAAGTATTTATATTGACCCAAAGTCAAATGTATTTACAGTGGGTGTGTTGTACGATCCCATATCGATATCAGAATTTAAAGATAAAAGATAACCGGTCGCACTAGTATGAAAGTTTTCATCTATATATCCAAAATCAAAACTTTCAATACTTCCGCCGCCGCTGTCACTGCCCATATTTAATTGTACATATTCTCTTGTAGCCAGTGTTCCATCTTCATCTGGAAGTATAACATTTCTATCTGCAGTTGCAGCAAGTGCTTGTAATTTTATTTCAAAATCATCTGGAACAGTACCTTCAAAGATTAGTTTTGTATCTTGCTTGATCCAGATATTACCTGCTGGATAAAATGAAATATCACTGCCACTGTGAATGTCTAAATCATCCCCAGACACACTGTTTAATTTACTTGTAAAAATTTCACGCCACGACTTAGTGTTTGTTCCTAAATCATATGTAACATTTTCATCTGGTATGATATGACTTGTAATATCTGCATTAAAGGTAATATTGTCTGTATTTGTATCACCTACAAATGTTTCTCCGCCAATGTTGATATTGCCAGATAATGTAATATCGCCACTAATATCTAAGTTCTGTTTGTATTTTGTACTTGACATTTTGTTAACTCCGTATTACATATATTTATATAAAAAATAGGCGCCGAAGCGCCTATTCTTATCTTTATATTTACAAACTAATTAGCTAAATGCTAGGTTGTTTGATGTAACTGCAATTTTGCTTAGGTAGTCAGCTGCGTTACCTAGCGATGATGCTTGGTTACTTAGCTCAACATAGCCGTAACGTGTCATGAACGATACTGTTGGCTCGAATGTTGCTGGGTCTAGGACTGTGCCTGAGCTCATTAGTGGGATGTATGGGCAGTAGAACGCTGCTGCGTCTGTTTCTGTTCCGCCTTTGTATCCTACTAGGATGTTGTCGTCTGCTGCGTACTGGTTTACATATACACGCATTGTGCCGTTTAGAGTACCAACGAATTTTGTATTTGTTGGTGCTTCGAATGGGCCTTCTGTTGTACGTGCAAATGCACTTGTTGTAGCACTTTGTAGAACTGTTAGCATTGTTGGTGAAACAATCGCCCAGTTACCTGCGCCACGACGTGTACGTGCAGCAATTAGGTTTGCGTTCTTGTTGATTAGAACTGCTAGAGCAGCATGCTCGTCACCAACAAAAGTTGCAGTACCACTTACACCAGCTTGGTTGTATGTGTCTGCAGCAGAACCTGCTAGACTGTTAAGAGAAGCAATGATTTCTTGATCGATCTCTGCAGTAATCTCTTGTGCAAGTGCTTGCATGATTTCTGCTTCAACGTCAAGACCATGCATTGAGTTTGCATCTTGTGCTGCTTCAAAAGTCCAACGTGCGCTTAGTTTGCGTGTTTTTGCTTCAACTGTTTGCTTTAGTACTTGAATACTTAGCTTACGTCCAGCTGCGCCTTCAAGTGCTGAAGTTGCGTCTGCTTGACCAGAAGTTGCGTTACCTGAGTAACCTGTTGCAATCTGGAATGGGCTTAGTGCTTCGTCACCTGCTGTTGCGTTTGCTGCTGATTCTGCATAACGAACACGTAGTGTGTGAATCTGACCTACTGGGCCAGTCATTGGCTGTACGCCAACGATTTCGTTAGCAATAACTGTTGGCATAACACGACGAATAACTGGAAGAATAACTTTGTTAAGTGTTGCAATGTTACCTGCTTGAGTTGCACCATTACTTGCAGATTCTGCTAAGTAACGTCTGGTGTTTTCAAGTGTTGATTCCATTACGGTTTTCTTTGTTCCAGTTAGACCATCGGTTAGTGCTTCTTTGGTTGCATTCCAATTTTCGAATAATGCGTCCATGATCGGTCTCCTTAATTAATACCGGCTAATTTACGAAGGTTAACAATGTTGTCGTCAACATTAGTGGTGTTTACTTTACCCCCAGCGACTTCTTTGGAAGATTCGCTAAGTACCTTCTTAGTTTTTTGTGGTTTTGCATCTTCATTCAATACTGAAGGTAGATACTTGTTGAATGCAGTTTGTAGGCTTTCTGTTTTAGTAGATTCCAACAATGCATTCATTATTTCTTTTTGTTGCTTTGAAAGAGGTGCCATCATTTCATTCATTTTGGCTTTACGATCTGCTTTATCAACAATAATGCGAACATTACGTGCTGATTCTGCTAGAAGTACTTCTTTCTCTGCGACGGCGTTATTTGCTTCATCAAGTTTTGACTTTAGTTCGTCCATTGATTTGTTTAATTTAGCAACTTCTGTACCTTCATTTAGGTAGCTGCCCATAAACTCTGCTGCAAATGTTTCAAAAATCTTACGTCCAAATGTGTTTTCTTTTGCCACTTGGATGTCTTCTTTAAGTGTTGTTAGCTCTTGTTTAATAGTATTTTCAAGAATTCTTTCAACTTTAGTTGCAGCATTTTCAATAAACTTACGTTTAGTACTCTCGATAGCTTGCTTGCCTTCTTTAATCAATTTGACTTTTGCTTCGACTAGCGAGCGTTTGTCATCATGAAACTCGTTGAGCTCTTTTGTAAGTTGCTCAAGAACAAAACCCTCTAATTGGGCCATATTCTTGTCTTGTGCCTCACGGTCTTCGCGAAGTTCATCAATTTCTTTGCGAAGTGTTTCCATCACAAAATCATTTAAAACATTTGCATGTTCCTTCATGTGTTTGCGATACGCAACACGATCTTCTGCTACTTTAGCTTTGTCTGCTTGGAACTCTTCGAGTTCTTTTGCAATAACTTCGCCAATCATTGTGTCCATTGCTTCTACGATTTGCGATTTGTCATTTTCATAACGTTCTGCAAATTCTTCACGTAGTTCTGCTGCAACTTCTTCACGTAACTCAGTTTGCTTGGTTTCCCACGCTTCACTGATAGAAGATCTAACCTCCTCGGAGAGCGCACCTGAGCTTAATAGTTCATCAATTGAGTGAGCCATATTAATCTCTCCTGTACTTTAGGTTGTTTATAAATTGTGTTACCTCTTCCTGGAGGTAACGTTGTGCTCTGTTGTCGTGCTTAACTGCAGAAGCAACATCCATTAATACATTACCCCGTTTATGATTCATAATTCTTTCATAAATTGGATCGGGATATGCATCTGGAGCACTCGGATTAGCAACGATATCAACAGTAATAATTTCAAATTCATTGACTTTACCACTTTCATTAACGTTGCCACTGCCTCTACTAGACACGCCTAGTTTTACACCACTTTCTAATAGGGTTTTACATATATTTCCCATAGGAGTTGGTAATATTTTAAGTTTACCGATACCGTTAGCACCATTAATATCCATTGATTCAATCACGTGAGATACACGGTCAAGATTGATATTAAGGTCATCTGGGTGATCAGCTTCACCTAATACTGAAAATCCGTTTTTGATTTTTTCATTAATTGCTTTTACAGCATTATGAATTTCATCTTTCGGATAAATTCTGCCATTTTGATTTTTTACATCGCCTTCGATAAAAATACCTTTCATGTACAAGCTCTTGCCACCGTTCGCTTCTTCGATAGCTTCAGTGACAATATTAGCTTGATTAAATGAAAGATGTTCTTTTAAAGTTAACGACATATTATTTCATTTCTCTTTTTGGCGCTGGTGCTGGAGTTGGATCACCTGCTTCTTGTGGTCCATCTACGCCCATATCTTTTGGTGCTGGTGCTTTGCCGCCTGTTTCTGCTGCGCCGCCTGCCATGTCAACGGCTGTGCCGCCCATGTCATTTTTACCTGCAACTGGTGATTTTGCATTACTGTCTTCGCCGTTTGCCATTGTAGCATTTACTGCACTAAGCTCTGCGCCTTCACCTAAGCCTTCGACTGTATCTTCTTCAGCTTCGTCTTCAGCTTCGTCGTCGCCCATTAGATCTGCAAAAGCTGCACGAAGTTCTGCAATCGCATCTTCTACGTTAGCCATTGCTTCTTCAGCTTCGCCTTCTTCAGCTTCTTCGCCTTCGTCTTCCATGTCCATTGCAAGATCCATTTCTGCATCGTCTGCATCCATGTCCATGTCGTCGTCATCTTCGCCGAACACTTCTTCTTGATCAATTTCATCTTCAGACGACTCAATGTCGCTTAAAAAATCTTCTTCTGCGTCATATGCATCTACTGCTTCTTCGATGTCATCTTCTGCGTCGTATGTTTCGTCTAAGTCTTCTTCTTGAATATCGTCTTCAACACTTTCGTCGCTTTCGCTTAGTGCTGACCAATGATTTTTTGCTTTCTCAACAAAAATGTCGTGTAAAAGGTCACTTGCCTTTTCACGCTCTTCATTCACAAGATACTCAAGGACTTTTACTAATGAATCCTTATGATTACTCATTTTATATCTCCTTAATAGATTTCAGGCTTACCAATACTGGTTTACAATTATTATTTAGCAACCAAGACGTTTTACTCGGTAAAAAGGGTATAAAAACGGTACTTTTTGACTAACTGTCAATGATAAGTACCGTTTTTAGATTATTCTTGGCCAGCTGATTGGTAAATTTGCTGTACTGTTTCCATTCTGCTAGCATGTTCAACATTATGAATTTCACGCTGTTTACGCAATCTGTTAAGATGTTTTAGTGTTAATCTACTACGTCTAACATCATCAATTTTTCGATTATTATATTCATCATCTTCGGAATCATAATATTCTAATAAAAATTCATTACTACGCATTATGTTTCTCCTTGCGTATCGGGCGCATTTTCCGATCCTGTAATCGGAGACTCGCCGCTTTCAGTGTCACCGGTTTCCATACTATCAACATCCGGTACACTGCCCATGTCGGTATCAAAACCTCTAACACCTACACTACCTAATCCAGGTGTGCCATCACTATCTGGTGTTGTTCCTGATTTATTTTCTTCTTGCCACATACGTTCGTTTTCTAAAATTTCATCGTCAGTTAAACCTAAGTATTTGCTTAGTATGAATCTCTTACTCAAGTATGGCGATCCTTCAATAGATCCGAAAACATTTGCTCTAGCAGCATGAATTTCAATTTCTTTATATTGACTAAAGCTCTGAGGTTCAACAAATTGCAAATTGAACAAACTACTGTCAATATTGATTCCTCTGTTTTTCATAAACAATTTAAATTCTTTATCAAACACAGGACCAATAATTTTTTGTAAACGCTGACAGTATTGATTGAATCTGTACTCTTGTATAAATGCAGTTCCTACTCTACCGTCAACATGTGTAGCTGAGCCGTCTTCAGGCCCGGTCGGTAAGTAACTACTGGGAACACGCAATGCTCTTAGCATTTTATTTGTAAAGTAACGCAAATCATCGATTTGCCCTAAATTTTCGCCGCCTGGCAGTACCTCAACCTTTGAACCACGACCCTCTGCAGTTTGTGCAAAGAAGTAGTCTTCCATGATTGACAGAGGATTATATGCTGCATCCATAATAGTAGTGCCGCCACCAGATTTACTAGGAATACGTTTTTGATGTATTTCATTTTTAACACGTTCAACAAAGCCCATTGCTTTGTTAGCTGGCATATTTCCTACATCAACATAGAACACTCTGCGCTCAGGTGCACGTTGTACACGATAGATAATAATACTATCTTCTAACAGTTCTTTTTGCTTGTATGTTTTAAAGATAGGATCTAATATACTAGCACCGAACGGAAAGTCGCTGTCCATGCCTTCAGTGAGTGCTGCATGCACAACATGACTAGCATCAATATTATATTCTTGTAAGTTGCTTTGATTGCCGCCGAAGCTAGCACCAGCTGCTCCATATCCTTGTCTATCTACAGTTTGGCCACGCATCATACTATTAACTGTGCTACTAGTAGTAGAGTGTTGTACCGGTTCACTTACTGTTTTATTTTGAATATTCAAATCAATATTTTTAACTACATACTGTTCAGGTTTTTTACCTTCAGCTTCATTAATAATAACTTTAGTAACATCTATAGGGTTAACATAAAACAGTTCCCAAGTTTCCGGATCACGTATAAAGAATTGATCTCCGTATTTTACAGCATTTCTAAAAGTTTTAAACAGTCGTCTGTCCCAATCTTGTAAATTACACCACTGGCGCAGTGTTTGCTCTAAGATTTTAGATTCGCTTTCTGTTGCATCTCCAACATAGTTCATTGTAAAAGGCAGGCTATTAGCTTCGTCTAACTGTGTACTAAATTCAGAAATAATATCTAAAGCGGCATTGATTTCGCTATCCATATCCATCTGATCATACTGTGCGTATCTTTCGACTCTATTAGGTTGACCACTATATACTTCAGGTAACCAGCTTTGGAAGCGGCTAGAACTACTAGGCTTCATTTCTGTATTATTACCTTGATATACAGTAAAGTGTTTTTTCCATGACATGGTGTTTATCTTCTCTTTTGTTTAATAGTAGTATTTATCTGTTAGTTAGAACTGCTATCCGATTCTGTACTACCTGGTGGAATGGATTGAGTTGGCGCTGTTGGTGTAGTACTAGGTGATGTGCTATTAGACCAACCTACCTTTTCAAATAATTTATCAAAAAAGTTTCTAGTTTTTGCTCCAAAATTAACTTCTAGTTTTCCTTCTTCATCTTTCATTTCAGAAGTAAACAGTCCGCTGATACCATTTCCGAGTATAGCTGCAACCTCAGACACGTCGATTTCGCCTGATGTTACTGCTGCAAGTCCGCCTGCTGCACGTGTTGCTGCTGCTGTTTCTGCTCGGCCTAATAAATCTAAAACTGCAGCCGCTGTAAATGATGTTTCTGCTGTAGTTGGGCCTTCGCCAACTCCTAATGCAACAATACCTTGTGCACCAGACATTAGTGTTACTACATTTGATAAAAAGTCTAATGCTTGACCTAATTCTTTGCTGCTAGCAAATTGAACTAAGTTATCAGTGAAGTCAGTAAACCCGTTTGCGCTACCTGACAAGTCTCCTCCGAACGCACCAATTATGCTCTCCATTAGTTCACTTCTAAATTCGTTAGCAACTACATCCATGTCAGCTTGTGTGCCAGATAATCTTAGCGCACCAGATGATACTGCGGCTTCTAATTTGCTTATTGCTTCGGCTAAATTAGCAGTACTTTCGGCTATACTTTCAGCACCAGATGATGTAGACTCTGCATAAACTGCTGCTAGCATATTAGCGCCGTCTACGCCCGATCTTGCTTGTATAGCAATAGCTCTCTTTTGTTCGTCACTGATATCATTAAAGCTAGCTGCAAGCTGATCGCCTGCGGCTGTAATTGCTCGAGGATCAGCACCTTGCTCGATTAATCCTAAGATATGATTAAATTGTTCAGATGCTTCTACTCCTGCACTATCTGCAAATTGTAAAAAGTTTAAAAACTCTGCAGGCGCAGGCATTCCTGCTAAACTAGCACCTAATGCATCTTGTATAGATCCTTGTACAGTAGGTCCTAATTGTGAAAAGCCTGCTGTTGCTGCTCTCACTGCGGCTTGTTGTCCGTCACTAAGTGTAGATAATAGCATTGCATTTATCGAATCAGATTCGAACTGTTGAGATGCTTTTATTCTGTCTCGTATATCTTGACCAGTTAAACTAGACATTTCTTCATTTAATTTAAGCTGTTCTTTTAAACTGTCAACCAATTTAGTTTGAGTAGCGGCGTTAACTTTGTCAGAGCCCATTGCTCTACGTTTAAGTTCAACTTCGTCAAGTAACAGTCGAGTCATTTCTTGACTACTCATGCCAAAATAACCAAATTCTTTTGTGATTTCTCTGAACCTGCTAGTCAACTTAATTAATTCGTTAGTGCCTTCTGTTGTGTTATTTCCCAGTGATCTAACAGTAATTCCGTTTTCCGCAACGAGTGCCCCAAACTGTTCTAAGCCTAATCCGATTCTTGCAGTTTCGCCTCTTAGCTTTTGTAGATTTTCCAAATACCCTGTGCCAACTCTACGCAAGTTGCTCATCGAGTTTCCAAACTCTTCCATAATACCAAAGAATGTACCAACTTGTGCACCGATGGCCCCTAAGCCCAATGCTGTGAACAATCCGCTGGATAAATCACTGGCTTTTTCTTTACCGGAGATACCTATTAAGTCATCTCTAATGTTGCCCATGGTTCGTCTAGTATAGCCTGTTAAATTCGACAACAAGCCTTCTTGTTCTTTGTTACCTTTTTCGATAGCGTTAACAATGTCATTAGAAGTTTGTTTTTGTGTTTGTTGTTCAGATGTACTACTAGCGCCCATCTTTTGTGCAATAGCACTTAAAATCTGTGTTTGTGAGTTAGCTTCAGCCAAAACATCTTTCATTGTAGATTCCAGTGCGATATCTGGTATTTCTACACCTATGTTTTGTCCGCCGAACGCTATATTAATTGTTGCCATTAACTGCTCACTTAATTAGATAAATAACTTTACATTAGTATTTATAGGAGAAAAATGTGAAAGATCCACTATCTGACTTTTATCGCTCAAAAGAAGTATATATTACACTTCCCAGTGGCGGTAACTGGTATAAAAATCCTCCTACTCTAACAGAAGACGGTGAAATTGGCATATATCCAATGTCTGTAAAAGATGAGATTATGCTTAAAATACCTGACACACTGTATAACGGCGAAGCATTATACGAAATCATTAAAAGTGTTGCACCGGATATTCTAGATCCGTATGAAGTCACCATGCCAGACTTTGAAATTATTTTGCTTGCATCTAAGATCGGGCAACATGGCGGCGAACTTAATATTACAGGAACATGTCCTCATTGTCAAAAAACTGATGTGTACTCAATTAAAATTACTGACTTGCTGAGAAGTGTTAAAAAACTTCCCACCGAAGGTCCTAAACTCGAACTAGAAAACGGGTTGGCTATTACATTTAAGCCTAATACACTTGCTAGTGTTACTGCTGGAAATATCAAAACAACTGAAAGTATACGTCTTGCTGCAGCAATAACCGATGGTATGCCGCCAGAAGAAACAAAAACTATCTTTAAGGATTCTTTAGAAAAATCAACTGCAGCTACTATAGTTGTACTTTCAGATGCTATCGAATCAATCGAAACACCAACAGGCGAAATAGTAACAGATATAGTTAGTATTTCCAATTGGGTTGCAAACTCTGATGCAAGAACTACACAACTAATTAAAAAGCAAAGTGTAGAATTAAATCGTAATGGTGTTCCTGAAAGTTTTAACTTTCAGTGCAGTAACGAAGATTGCAATGAAACGTTTGATGCAAAAATGGAATATAACCCAGCTTTTTTTTTCACCAACAACTACGATCAGCCGCTGACATAACTTCTGTAATTGACCAAGTAAAAAATGAAGGCAAAGAGATCCGCAAAACATTATATGATGTTGTGTTATACAGTGAAGGTGCATTTAAAATAGATGACTTTTGGCTAGCACCAACTTATCACTTAGAAGAAGCAATCGAATCAATGTCAGAGAAAAGCGAAAAGCTAAAACAACGATTATCTAAAGGGAACAAAAAGACATTTTAATATTCATTAGTTCGAAGAGCTAACGCTCATCGTCAACTTCGTTATCACTTCAGTTGAATGTTTTAATAGATATATTAATTAATAATTTATTTAATTCATGTAGATTGTTTTCAGTCAGACGGAACCAGTTACGGTTCCGCAGTCTTCATGTGAGGAGTCACAGCCGAGACATTTAGAAGTAGGTTTTTTCTGCTACACAATGGGCTCTGACCTTTCCCAACCTACGTCGACATCGCTGTTTCCAGCTACCTCTCGCTTCGTTCCTATTGCTAAAGAGTTTTTATGTGTAATATGCAGTTTTTCGACAGCCAACAATCTATCTACGTCAACCAGTGGGCCCAATTCTTTTGATGGCTTCCTCACAGTGGTGGTCGATCAACGTGTTACGTGTGCTCCTATACGGTAGCCTTTTCCACAGCGGTATTATTAAACTGGCCCGCCAGCCTTATGTGTTGGATTAATCTTTTGCCTGAGTATTTTGTTCTAAGAGTGCTTGACGCAATTTTTCTGATCCGCCTACTCTGACATTGATAATACCATTATAGTATTCGTCTGTTTCGAGTACACGTCTGTCAAACTGTAACTTTGCTTCCAAGTAAGACAGTTCTGCTCTACTAGAGCAAAAATATAGAATTTCACGAGTAAATTTTTCAGTGCCTAATTGTTCCACATCAGCATTTAATTTATCCGAAGAACCCCAATAGGTTCTCCAGTCGCTTTCAACTGTGGTTTTACGTTTACGTTTTTTGCCTTTTAAAGGTGGTCTAGTTTTTTTAAATTGTGCTAATTTTTTGCCAATATATTTTTTGTTATTAGATAGATTCGTAATGAGATATACAAAGCCGATTATACCTTCGGGAATTTCTTCAACAGGTTTGCCCTGATATGTCCATTGCATGTATTGTATATATCATTGGTCGTCATAAATCTAATGATTATGGTATTGTTTTCTTAAGATTTCAAAAGTTTGTTGCCAACCGTGATCAATTTGATAAAAAACATTACTTTGTTTAGCAATGTCCCAATCGTTTCCTCCAGGAAAACATTTGTCTCCGAAAAAGACCACGTCATCTGTTATGTATTCTAATGTTTGACCTTTGTTATGCCCGAGTTTAAAAATATCTATACTAGTTTCGCCTGCTACAAGTGCCTCTGTGTCTTTGCCAAAAAGTCTATTAAATTCTTCTGAAATACTTTGTCGAGCCTGATGTGTACTTTCCCATTTGCTACAGCGACTTCGCTGTTCTAGTGTTGCATTTCTGCCGCAAATACTAAAGTTTGCTGTGCCAATTCTTTGTTCAATGTGGTTGCCTGTTTTTTCTGGATAGTCAATACTGTCTAAAGCGTCCTCTAGAAATTTGTATTGTTCTTTAGATAATTGCCAATTTGTTTTGCCGTATTCTTGATTGCCTTTGAAAATATGATTTCCGCTGCAGTGAAATGTTAACTCAAACTTATTAGTTAACTTCTCGCCTACCTGCTCTAACGTTTTTGGTCTGTCTGAACCTGTGCATATATAGCATGTGTTGTTTTCAACAAACTCATGCATAAATTTTTCAAACACAGGATCAATAGCCTCACGGGCATTAGTTAGTGTACCATCTACATCAAATATAAAACTCGTCATCATCATTTCCTATATTGTTATTATTATATAGTTTTGCCCAAATGTCAATGGGTATTGTTCCGTTATTTCTTAAATTAATACGACGAGATGATTCGCCAAAAGATTGATTGCTATCAATGCTAATACTTGATAGGCTAATAGATGATATGTCAACAGTTTCTGAGTAGATATCATCATCGTTCATTGTAATTGTGTAATTGTCTGGTCCCATTGTTATGCCGTATCTACTATATCAGTATCTGTACTGAATGTTGTAAACCCATTTTCTTTTGTAACTTGTAGAATCGTATTCACACGTCCTTGCAATTCGTCTCTGTGACTAATAAGGAAAATGTTCTTTCCTCGTTCACGTTCCATTTTCTTCAAGCATCCGAGTGCGCTGTCAACTCCGTTTGTATCCATGCCACTGTCTACAAGTTCATCGATAGCAAGAAAGTTAATTGGCGTGTTCATAGTTTCAAACACATCTCTAAACGACCAACTGAGTCCTAAAATAAGGCGGTTACGTTCACCTCTACTCAAATTGTCAAAATCTAAGTCTCTACCAAGTTCTGTAATTTCTACTGTAAGATCAGGTTGAAACTGAACTTCATGGGGTAAACCTAGCTTGGTCAAATAGTACGCAAGTCTGCTGTTTAGATATTGAAGGTTCTGTTCAATAATACGTTTTCTAATAAATGAGTCTTTATTTGTTAACAGTTTGTACAGGAAGTCTTGGTGTTCTTTTAACTGCACAAGATCATTCATCTTATCCCAAGTAATTTCTTGTAGTGCAGTTTCCTTTAAACTGTCAATTTGTTCTTGATATGTATCTGTTTCTTTTTCTTTATTTGTATGCTCTGTGCGCAGATTATCAACTTGACTTTGATGCTGATACGCTTCTTGTTCTGTATTGTACAGTGTAACTGGAATTTGTCCTAGTTCGCCTAGTTCTTCTAAAGCAGAAGTGTATTCTAATTTAAGAGTGAAATCATTATTAATTAAGTCTTGAGATTCTTCTACTGCTAAACGTTTTGTTTTAAGAATTTCGTTGTGTTTTTCGTCATGAATTTTTTGACCACACGCATAGCATTCATGATTTTCAGTAGCTTGCAAATCCTTTTCAGCTTTTTCCAATCTCTTTTTTTCTCTGAGCAATGAGCCTTCTAGTTTATTAATCTCCGACTGCAGTGTGTTGATCTGAGATTTCTTTTCTAAGTAAACTGAAAGCAGCTTGTGATTTTCTAGCTCTGATTGGATATCGATTTTTTCTAATACATTAATTGCATTTTCTAGTTCTTGCAAACTTTCTTGCTTTTTGTTTTTCCAAAGTGCTTGTCTACGTTCAAGGTCACTGATACTTTTTGCAATTGTGGTATTTGAATCTTCAATTGCTTTAATTCTATATTCTTCTTCTTTAATTGCATCTTTGTTAAGCCTTTGTTGTTCTCTTAGTATGTCTGCTTTTTCACTAAGCATAGTAATGCCTAACAGTTGTTCAATAATCGCACGTTGGTCATTTGCTCGCATACTTAAAAACGGCTCGGTGTATGTATTAAGCGCAACAATATGCTTAAACATATCGTGACTCATACTAAAAAGTTTCTCAACTACTGCTTGAGTTTCTCTATTTTCGCCTTGTGCTTCATTGTTGTCATCTACGTCGTTGTCGTTGATGTAGAATTTAAAAATATTAGGTTTACGTCCTCGCTCAATGCGATACCGAACATTATCTTTTTCAAAGTCAAGAGTAACTAACATACCCTTGCCGTTTGTCTTATTAATCAGATTATCTTTTCTAATATTAGTCAATGCATTTCCATACATTGCATAACTTAGTGCATTGATAATTGTTGTCTTACCAGTACCGTTACGGCTACCATCGCCGCCTAAGTCAACATTGTTGCCTAATACAAGTGTAAGTCCGTTATCATTAAACCTCACGGCTTGTGTCACATTACCTACACTCATAAAGTTTTTAATTGTAATATCTTTAATAATAATCATAGGTTATTATATATATCCACTAATAATTTTTTATCGATCATTTCACTGTCAACAGCATTAAGACTATTATACACGATTTTGTCTACATTTTCAACTTCTAAATCGTCGACTTGTTTCCAGTCCTGTGCATGTTCTTCTTTTTTACTTGGCATTAATGTAATATCACGCAAGTTGTATTGTTGTGCAAACGTTTCTTTGATAAAACTTGCTTCTTCATATGTGATGTTTACATCAAGTACAGCACGACAGTATGTTTTGTTGTTTAGAATTCTGTCAGCATCGTCGATTAATGCACTAAGAGGAGTCGTTCGATATCTAGGTCCATCATAATCAAAATACTCAGGCTTGCCGTCCCACAACAGCTTCATCATCCCTCTGTCATCATCCCATGCATCTGCATAGTTATGAGGAAATGGGGAACCTAAATAGTGAATGTTGCCTTTTGATTGACGTTTATGGAAGTGTCCGCTGAATACATATTCAGGACCTCCTAAATGTTCGGTGTTCAGACCACCGTGATCGGGCATTTCTACCATAGCATTCATTTTAAAATGCGGAAGTTCAAAGTGTCCGAACATATAGCGACATTTAATTTTGTTTATTTGACGCCATTCATCTCCTACTAGCCAAGGTACAAGTGCAACGCCGTCCTCAATAAGTGTATCTTCTACTAACGTAACATTGTCAAACAAGCCTGCGTATGGCAAACTGTTAAGGTCACGTTTTTCACGATAGTATAGATCATGGTTGCCCATGATCATGTATACACGTTCGAAGTTTTCACTTAGTTTACGGACATTGTTTACACTGTAGTTGAGTGTACTAACGTTGACACCAGCACGATGGTGATGCCAATCTCCTAAGAATATACAAGTTTCACAGTCTTCGCTGTTTGCAATAAACCAATCTACAAAATCGGCGCAGTCATCGTTGTGTTGACGACTGTTATTTTTATTGCCAAAGTGAATATCTGTGAAACAAGCTGCTTTATTAAAAAATGTCATATTTGTAGAATACTACCATCGAATAGGATTGTCAACTAATTAAAAGTTTGAACCAGTTGCTTCTTTGCGTTCTTTTTCCATTTGCTCGTCCCACTTTGCACGTTCAGCAGCTTCATGGTCAAGTTGTCTACTAAAGCTAGGCAATTTACCAGCTTGCGTTAGCAAATCGTCACGTACATTTTGATTACGCTTTTCTAAATTAAGAACACGTGTAAACGAGTTAGTAACTGCGGCTGTGTAGTATGCAAACGGGTTTTGACTTTTCAACTCATTAAACTGTAAACCAATGTGTGACAATTGTAAAAGTGCATTACTGCGCATTTCGTCTACATATGTGTAGCCACGCCAGTTACTGCGCATACTATAGCGTTCGCAGAGTTTGATAAACATCTTTGCTAGTTCGTTAGTAATCGCACCATGCTGAGTACTGAAATTACCATTGTCTAATCCGCCTTCCCAGTGACTTCTCACTACTTCACGTAATTCTCCGTTGATCTTTGCATAATGCTGAAATGGAGGAAAGTTACATTTAGAATGCAAGTCTGCAGTTGTTTTTGGTTTAGTTTTTCTGCCCGGTTCTTCTGGAATATGATCAAATGTCATCAGTCTGAAAATAACTTCGTCTGCAGCAATGTCCTCGGGCAATACTTTACCATCGGCTTGCTTGGGCTTGTTTTTTGCTCTACGGGGCCCAGCATACCATTTTTTATACGCAGCTTCATAATTCTCTGAACTTAGTTGTGCAGCACGATTTTCTCTAGCCTGTTGAATAATATCTGGATCATTCATTTCTTCATAGCTTTCGACAATAATATCAAAACGATTATAATTGTCGTCAAGAGAATAACAATACGAAAGTTTACTCTTGTGTATTTCTTTTAACATATCTTTGTTGTTTAGGTAATTTTGTTTTCTCATTGAGTGTTTCCTTAAATTACTTTTACTATAACAAACTTTAAACAAAAAGTCAACCTAAATTAAATTAGTACTTTATTATGCAATAAATAGTAATATAGGAGAATTACTATGAGATATTCACAACTTGTTGAAGCCGAAGCAAAAGACATAGCAGTGTTCTATGGAGGTAGATTTCAACCAATGCATAGCGGGCACTTCCAAGTGTACATGGATCTTGTTAAAAAGTTTGGTTCTGATAACGTATTTATCGCTACTACAATTGCCAAAAATGCAACACCAGATAAAGATCCTTTTAGCTACGAAGAAAAAACAGGCATTATGCAAAAGATGTTTAATATTCCTGCTGATAAAATTGTAAGAACTAGTCCTTACCAGCCTGATCTGAGCTTAACAGGCAAAGATCCGAGTAATACTGCAGTACTATTAGTTTTCAGCGAAAAAGACGCAGGGCGACTAAAAACAGGCGGATATCTCAGAATGTATAAAGACGGCGAAACGCTCGCTACCAGCGACGAAGCAGGATACATATATACTGTTCCTGTTAAAGATGACGGACGTAGTGCAACAACATTTAGAAATATTATGCGCATGGAAGGCGTTGAAGAAGAAAAGCGTCAACAAGCATTTAAAGATTTTTTTGGAGCATATAACCCAGAAGTATATAAGTTTGTAAAGGATAAATTAAATGGCGATACCTGATATCAGAGCAAGATTAACAACAGGTGCTCCGAATTTGTATTGCAAAGGGCCCGCTAGTGCATTGATTCCTCACAATGGTATTATGTTTCCTATACAGCCTGACATTTCGTATTCTCAAAGTGTAAATTACAGTCCTTATAATTTAACACATACAAATAACACATTTAATTCGTACAGCGGAACACCTAGTGCGCAGATTCAAGTAACAGCACAATTTGTACAAACAACAGAAGAAGAAGTACAATATTTGCAAGGAGTTTTACACTTTTTAAGAAGTGTAACAAAAATGTATTATGGCATGGGCGATGCATCCAAGAATCCCAGAGCAGGAACTCCTCCGCCTGTGCTAAGATTTTCAGCACTAGGAAAAAATCAATTTAACAATATACCTGTTGTAGTTGGAAACTTTGCAACCACATATGACAGTGGTGTTGATTTGGTTCCTGCAGGCGCCGATACTGTTCCTGTAGTACAAACTATTTCGATCGATCTTTTACAGCAGCACAGTCCTGCTAGACAGAAAAGTAATTTTAGTAAGCATGCGTTTTTATCGGGTGCATTATACGGAGACGGATTTATCTAATGGCAGCAGAATATAAAAGCACTAGTAATTATTTTAATACTTCGATGAATAGAAAGTATTTAGAAACGTATAAGCCTTCGTTAACACGTGACACGTTAAGTAACGAAACAAAAATAGTAAAAATTGAAGGCAAATATGATAGACGTCCAGATTTAATGGCATATGACATGTATGGCAATGCAAATCTTTGGTGGGTGCTTGCACATTATAATAGAGAAGTGCTAAAAGATCCGTTGAATGATTTTAAAAGTGGCATTGAAATTGTTGTTCCATTGACATTCCGTAACCCAGGAAGCAATTAATGGTTGATATTGTTGATTTTATCAAAAGTGAAGAAGACTTTAGTGCTGAACCATACTGGGATAACAAGCAGTGGAGTATAGGTTACGGGTCCTATGCAGGAAGTAGAGATCCAAATCAAAAGCCTAACATTACTATAAACGAAACACAAGCTGATGTTATGTTTCGACAGCAACTTGATACATATGTTAATTCAGTTAATAAGTATGATTCAAAATATAATTGGACACCCAATGAACGAGATGCACTTACTAGTTTTGCATATAACATTGGCAGTATTGATCAATTAACTCAAAACGGAACTCGCAATAAAGCTCAAATTGCACAAAAAATGCTAGAGTACCACAAAGAAACAAAAAACGGCGTACTTGTTGCTAATAATGGATTATTGAATAGAAGAAAACAAGAACAACAAATATTTCTGGGCGGCGCTAATATTGAAAATATCACACCTGGTCCGGATGATGGATTAAGAGGCAGTTCATCTGATGGAGCATTACCTGAAGCTCTAGCAGGTGGCGAAGCAGGTGGCACCGGTGCTAGCGGGTCCAGTGGATATATTGAAAACCCACTAAACAAGTTTGATAGCTATACATATAATTGGACAATATACATAGTGCATCCGCTTAATGCTCATAAAGATCCAGCCGGTCTGACAGAGGGTAATGAAACTATTATTCTTAGTCAAACAGGTGTTGACAACGAAATTAGCATTGAATCTGTAGTACAAGATATGGCATTGTCATTTGCAAATGAAAACAGAAACGCAATTGCAAATCAGTTTGCAATGACTTTCTTAGAGCCAGGTGGCTTTACAATGTTTAATCGAATTGTGTATGCAGCAGAACGATTAGGCATCGAAAATCACTTGCAAGCTAGTTATATTTTAAAATTGGAACTAGTAGGCTGGAGCGGAAATTCATCTAGTGTTATTGGACCTTATTACTATAAAACTATTTTGCAAGGGTTAACATTTGACTTTAAGGATGGCGCAAGTACATATTATGGTAACTTCATTGAAGTAAAAGAACAAGCATTTAGTAGACTTGAATTGCATTTGAAACAAGACTTAACAATCTTAGATGTAGAAACTTTTGGCGATTTTTTAGGTAAATTTCAAGAAGAACACAACAAGCAACTTGAAGAACAACTTAAAAACGATATGCATCGATTAGAAACTGATAGGTACATATACGCTACTGCAGAAGAATGGGGCGGATGGAAGTTTGATCAAGTCGATCCTGCTGCACTAGAGTCAACTGAAGGTATAAGCGTATCTGGAAATCAAAAGTTAACATTTACATTTTCTCAGGGTACTGCAATAAACAGTGCACTTGCACTTGCATTATTCCAAACTAAAAACTTTAAAAAGATTTTAACAGACAAAGGCGGATTTATTAAAGATGATCCAGATGCAGGCGAAGCTAATCCTCCTAAGCTAGCAGAACTAACAAAATGGCTAAAAGTTAAAACAGATATAAAATACTTTATGTATGATGCGTTAAACAAAAGATATGCAAAAGAAATTACGTACTCTGTTGATAGTATAATTGCACCTACACTAATGCATGATCCAGTGAGTCATGATTCTTTGCATAGATCAAAAACCACACAGCGTGATAGACTTAGAAACATGTTTGATAAAGGTCTTATTAAGAAAAGATTGGATTATACATTTACTGGATTAAACACTGAAGTGATTGATCTTGAAGTGAAACTAGATACTGCATACTATGCGATTCAATCATTGAATCGTGGTGCACTACGAGGAACACATAATTTGTTTGTTGGTAGTAGTAGAGCTGACCAACAAGAAACAAATAGAACAAAACAAAAGTCGGATAAACTTAAAGATGCAAAAGAAGAGTCGCAAAGTCAGCTAAGATCCCTTACTAAAGAAAATGAAGTTCTTGAACGCAGAGTTTCTGCAGGCGATTTTGATCCTAATTCGTCAACTATGCAAGCATTAAAAAAAGGTCAAGCTAAAATAAATGCTTTAAAAGATACGATTAGTAGTTTAAATATACAAATATCCCAAGCCGAATCATCATATCAGCGTGCATTAGAACAAATGCGTGCAGGATACGGAGCAAGTCAGAATCTGCCTGCTGCAAGTTCGAAGTATATTACGCAAAGCGATTTATACGGCGGAGGGTCGACCGATTTCAATGAAGCACTTCCGCATTTGTTTGAATTTGCACCTGTAAATAGTTTAGCTACTAGCGGACCTGACAAAAAAATGAACGACATCGGATCTAGTATGTTAGGTGCAATGGAATTAAATTTAAATGCGATCGGTGATCTCATGCAGCAACAAATCTTTATTCGCGGCGATCCTTATTGGCTAGCAAACGGCGGCGGAGCTGAATACGAAACAGGCGGTGTTTCATATTTTTTAAATCTTAATTTCCCAACTTATCCTAATCCAGTTACTGGACTCATTGATAGCATTAGCAGTGACGATTCGATCGGTCAGTTTACTATAACCGGCGTATACGTTGTACAGCAAGTTCAAGCCAGATACGATAGCGGACAGTTTATAATGTTACTGAAGTCTTACAGGGATGTCAATACAAATAGTAATTTACTTTATGAAGAATTGCTAAAAGGATATGTCAGCGGCAGCAGCAGACAGCAAGCGCCTAACACAACAGCAAATACAGGAGACAACACATCTACAGTTTCGCCGGATACTGATGCAGCAGGTAGTGCTAGTAACCCGGTAAATACTGGTACTAATGCAAATCACCGTCTTGCACCTGATTTAAATTCTGACTTGTCAAATGTACTAGTTCAATCTGCAGATGCAACAGGCGTAACAATGCAGACTACCAGTGGAGTTAGGACTAGCGGAAATACACGAAGTGGCAGACACGGTACAGGAAATGCTTCAGATACTGCATT
>ERZ807291.1482-NODE-1482-length-38058-cov-13.744441_pt1 | contig 38058 bp, 48 predicted proteins | sample MGYA00521257_ERZ807291 | MGnify/ENA primary metagenome ERZ807291 (study PRJEB31413, sample SAMN03169783) | marine metagenome | biome: Marine; feature: Water; material: Subsurface seawater | place: North Sea | collected 2011-04-28 | depth 1 m m ...
AGAAGAAGAAGAAGAAGAAGAAGAAGAAGAAGAAGAAGAAGAAGAAGAAGGAGACGAAGACGAAGAGAGATATCAGCACGCTTTAAAAAAGCACAACGAACTGCGAGGTATGGCAAATGACCTCCGCCATCAGCTCACTGTTGCTCACAAAATCATTGAGAGTCAGAAAGACGATATCAAAAAAGCTGTTGAAAATGCTTCACACGCTACCGACATTGTCATGGAGAAAGAGAAGATTATCAATCGATTCCAAGAAACCATCTCAGATAAGTGTAAGACTATTGACAGTTTGTACGCAGAATTGGGTAAGTACCAGTCGTCGAGAAAGAACCGGCATAATCAGCAAGAAGTATGTTCCGCGAATCCCATTCACATCATGAAGAGTGGAAAAACACGCATTTTAGTACCGAGCTTTATGGAGGAAGATGAAGGATATTAACAATATAAATAGACAAAAAAAACAATATAAAATTCAATAGACAAAACATTTTTTTTATTCTCAGAATAAATTTGATTTTGAGATTCAAAAATATTTATAACACAAACTTATCTGCTTTATATCGCAGAACTCGTATTCAAAATTCATATGACGTCCCTTACAAACGCTCAGAGACTCATCGAGACTACTAGGTACCTGTCCTCTCCTGGTGATATCTCTCCTCTTGAGCGCGCCAAGATATTGGAGTTCATGTTCATTCTCAACCGCGAGAATGCTGAGAAGGATGAAGAACACGCAGCTGATACTGCTAGGATCGGGGAACTAACAGAACTGCTGATTGCCGCTAAGGAAGAGCGCGCACAGGAGAAACAGAAACATGCTGAAGCCACACGCTGGCACGATGACTCGATTCGTCGTCTCAAGGAAACTCTCCAGGGTGCTATGGAGGCGGCGAAGGTGGATGCAGAGCAGAAAGAATCTCACAAACGGACCATCCAAGATCTGACAGAACAGGTGACAGATCTAAAAATCAAGCACCAAGAAGCTGTCCTACCGCACCACCTTGTGGAAGAAGAAGAAGAAGAGGAGGAAGAAGAAGAAGAAGAAGAAGAACTGGAAGAGGACTTGTCAGAAGAAGAGGAAGAAGAAGAAGAAGAGGAGGAAGAAGAAGAAGAGGAGGGACTTGGTGTATATAATCCCCCATGGTACGGTCACCGCCATGTGGTGTGTCCACCATACAAACAACCAGGTGACGAGATGATTTGTATCGACCCATCCACTGGTGAAGAACATATCATCACCATACCTGAGGGAGTATACACTGGAGATAAGTTCGATGTATGTTTATAAATACAACGGACAAAAAAATATAAAACATTAAAAAAACATAAAAAAAATATAAAATAAGATAGACAAAAAAAATATAAAATAAGATAGACAAAAAATATAACAATTTTTTTATATATAAACATATTTTTTATATATAATAAATGCCAAAAGGTAGAAAGAAAGTTATTAATAATTGTAATAATAAACCATATAAAAAACAAAAAATCCCAAAAGCTATTAGAGAACAATGTTGGATAGCTTCATTCGGTAAAGTATTTGAACATAAATGTTATGTAGATTGGTGTGAAAATATAATTAATCCATTTGATTATCATGTTGGCCATGATCAACCTGAATCAAAAGGTGGTACATTAGATATAAATAATATTAAACCTATTTGTGCCAGATGTAATTTATCTATGTCAGATAATTATACTATTCAAGAATGGAACTTACTAAGTGATAAAAAAGAAATGAAAAGATGTATAAGTTGTTTTTAAATTTGATATTAATTTTTATAATCTTTAAAATTATGTCTGCAATTTGTATCACAGCTGGTGAACAATCTGAAAATCATGTTGGTATGCAAGTCAATGGTGGAGGATTATCTAGTAAAGGATTCAGTATAGAAGAAATGATTAAATTTAAAAAGATATTATCTGAAAAAGGTATTGAATCTGAGTTTTATAGATTAGATGAAAAAGTGGAAGATACTGATAAAGCAGGACTATTAATTATTAGGAAAGGTATTGATAAAATAGCAGGTATTAATAGTGATGATATGATGAAAGAACAAATAAATTTTGAATGGGATAAGAAATATTGGGATACCCGAAGACAAAGAGTGTTGAATAAACATGCAAGATATAATGTTTGTTATGGAGTAAATAATCAAGATCCAGATTATGAAAATAAAAAAGGAACAATTATTTCATATGACAATGTTCCTCTACTAAATAAATGGAGGGAATCATTAGGGATTGTATTTGGAGAAGAAGCAACTAATTTAGAAGTTGAAGGTAATTTATATTATGATATCAAGAAATGTGGTATAGGGTTTCATGGAGATTCAGAAAGAAAAAAAGTAATAGCATGTTCACTTGGAGAAAGCCGGCCAATACATTGGCAATGGTATAGTAATTCTAAACCAATCGGTGATAGAATTAAGTTCACTATTAATAGTGGAGATATGTATATTATGAGTGAAAAAACAAGTGGATTTGATTGGAAGAAAAGAAGTTTAAAAACATTAAGACACGCCGCTGGTGAAAAGTATATAAAATAATATAATTTTCACTTAAAGAATAAATGTATTATCAAAATTTGATTGTATCTTAATATTTTACATATAAGAAATAATCATAATGGGATCACAAGCAGAATCTATTTCTGATATGCGGACTTATATGAATACTCTTGAAATTATTCAGTCATTTGATGTAGAAATACCAGAAGAAGTAAAATATTGTCCTTATAATGGTTCATATGAACAAATGATACACAAAGCTATGAATGATAAAAATATTCCCATTGTTAGATCACTAATATGGTATAGAGATGCTATGAATAAAAGAGAAAAGAAAATAAAAGAGTTTCAAATGTTACTTCAAAATTAATTGAAATCATGATTATAATTATATTTTTTATATGGAATAATAAAAGATAATTCTATATCTTATTAAGTCTATTGAGGAATGATTATATCAATTATTAATAATTTATCCTGAACAAGACTCACATACTTCTGGTGCGACAGTAAATTGAATAGCTTTTGATGACGGTCTAGATCTAAGATAATAAATACCTGTTTTAAGTCCTTTTTTCCATGAATAGAAATGCATTGATGATATAGTTTTAAATGTAGGTGCTTCTATGAATAAATTTAGTGACTGTGATTGACATATATATTTACCTCTATCAACTGACATATCAATTAGATTTTTTTGTTTTATTTCCCAAGCAGTTTTATATTTATTTCTGATAAAATCAGGGATTTCTTTTATATTTTGAATAGAACCATCATGAACAATGATTTTATCTTTTAGATCTTTATTCCAAATACCATAAAATATTAAATCTTCAATTAAATAATTATTAATAACTACATATTCACCAGCAAGAACACGTCTTGTGTATATATTAGACATAATAGGTTCAAAACATTCAAAATTCCCTAAAATTTGTGATGTAGATGCTGTCGGCATTGGTGCTAAACAAAGACTATTTCTTAAACCGTGTTTCATAATATCTTGTTTTAAATCATTCCATTTATTTAACATTTCTTGTGAAGGATTAGAATTCCATAAATCAAATTGTAGTTGACCTTTACTAGCAGGTGATCCTTCAAATGTTGAATAAGCACCATAATATTTATCAGATTTAAATAATCTATCTAATTCTTCTGTTGTAGTATTTAATTCTTTTTTTAACAAATGATATTCTTCTGGGAATCTTAATGTATCTGTTTCACACATATATGATTTTAATTTAATAAATAATTCTTCTCTTTCTTTTGCAATTTCCATAGATTTTTTAATAGAACCATAATAAATATGTTCAAATATTTTTTCATTTAGTTTTTTGGCTTCATCTGAGTCAAAAGATAAACCGAACTCATAAAATACATTTGCTAATCCTTGAACACCAATACCGATCGGGCGATGTCTAAAATTAGATCTACGAGTTTCTTCAAGTGGATAATAATTATGATCAATAATGTTATTTAAATTCTTAGTTAATATAGCAGATATCTCTTGTAATTTTTCAAAATTGTAAGAAGGTTTAATATAATTATATAATTCTAAGAATCCACCTAAATATTTATCATTAACATAAATTTGTGGCATAATATTTACAGCTACATCTTCATCATTATCAATTTTCATATATAATTTTTGCCTATCTAATTGTTTTTCAAGTATAATTTCTTCAAAATGAATATTTCTTTTTTTCATTACATTTTTAATATAATCACATTGATTACAGTTAGGTTTAGAATATATTTTAATTTTATCATTTGAGAAATCATTATATTCAACAAATTTAGGTAAAGAAATAGATGCTAAATTACATACAGCAGTTTCATCTTTATCAGAATATTCTATAATTTCAGTACACAAATTAGAAGATTTAATAGTTCCTAGATTTTGTTGATTAGATTTACGATTACAAGCATCTTTAAATAAGAGATATGGCATACCTACTTCTATTTGAGAAATATAGATTGAATGCCATACTTTAAGCGCTTCAATTTGTTTACCTTTACCTTCTGATTCATATTTAGTATATAATTGTTCAAATTCTTCGCCATAGCAATCTGATAGACCGGGACATTCATCAGGACACATTAATGTCCACATACCCTTTTCTTCAACACGTTTCATGAAAAGGTCTGGTATCCAGAGAGCATAAAACAAGTCTCTTGCTTTTTCTAATTCATTTCCATGATTCTTTTTTAACTCTAAAAATTCCATGATATCTCCATGCCATGGTTCCATATAAATAGCGATAGAACCATTTCTCTTTCCTCCACCTTGATCAACATATCTAGCTGTATCATTAAATACTCTGAGCATAGGTACTAAACCATTAGAAATTCCATTAGTTCCTCTAATAGAAGATCCCGCAGCTCGGATATTATGACTATGTAAACCGATACCGCCTGCATGCTTTGAGATTAATGCGCAACATTTTAAAGTATCATAAATACCAGAGATAGAATCGTCTTTCATAGATAATAAGAAACATGAAGCTAATTGTTCATGATTAGTACCAGCATTAAATAATGTTGGTGTTGCATGAATAAAATATTTATTAGAAATCATATTATATGTTTCAAATGCTTTATCTAGATCATCTCTATGAATACATAAAGCAACTCTCATATAAAGGTATTGTGGTGTTTCTCTAATGATATGATCACTCTTTAAAAGGTAACTTTTTTCTAATGTTTTGAATCCAAAAAAATCTATAAGATAATCACGATGCGACTTTACTTTTGAATCAATTAGTTCTTTATTACTTTGAACTAAATCATAAATATATTTATTAATAATAGGTTTATTACCATTATTATATAAAATATTAATACATTCTGAGAATTTATCAGGGCATTTTTTTTGATGATTTGAAATACAAATTCTACTTGCTAATACTGAGTAATCAGGATGAGTTGTATATAAAGCAATAGATATTTCAGAAGATAATTTATCTAATTCACTTGTAGTGACATTATCATATAATTCTGAACAAACTTTTTGAGCAATAATTGTTGGATCAATATTTAATTTATATTTAAATTCTTCTCCAATACATAATAGTTTAATTCTGTTTAAAATTTTGTCAAAAGAAACTTCCTCATATGAACCATCTCTTTTTTGAACTCGCATATTATTCATAATAATATACAAATATATTTTTAAATACTATTGTATTTTATAGATAGTTTTTCAACTAACTTAATATCATCGTTATCTAATGCTAATTGTATATCATTTTTATAAATGATAAAATCCATATCTATTAATTTTAATATAATTTCATTTTTAATTTTATTTTTAATACATAAATTTATTAATAATAATTGATTACTTATTTTATTTATATCATTTTTTATCCATTCTTCTATAAACTTTTTATTTTCTTGATCACATATATTGTTTGTCAAGATTAATATAATAAAACTATGTTCAAATATATATTTATTTTTTACTAAATTATATAAATATATATTTTTAGTTTTTATAATTGTAGATAATATATGATTTGTATCTGTTATTTTATCATTAAATAATATTTTTTCAGCTAATTTAATATATTTCTTTTTTATTAAATTACAAATAAAATCTTCGTTAATATATAAATTATTGATTATTAAATAATCAAGTAAATCTTCCATATTTTTATTTGATTTTAAGATTAAATTATTTATTTTATGAATATGATTTTTAATTCTTATAAAATAATTTTTTATTAAATAATCAATAATTTCTATATTATTATATTTTATACAAATTTCAAATAATCCTGGTATTTGATTTAAATAAGGATTATCTTTTTTATTAAATAATAATAATTTAATAATTTCTAAATTATTTTTTATACTATGACTTGTTCCACATATAATAAGTGGATTATCTGATTTACATAAAGATATTATATCGAAACAATTTTTATCATATTTTGTAGAAATATTAAATAAAACATACTTTAAATAATCATATTTTAATAATAACTTTAATATATCATATCTATCATTAATTATTAAATTATTAATATTATTGATAGATAATTTAATATTATTATTAAATAACCATTTAAAATTACATTTCAAACCAGAATATGATAATCTATTTAATGTATCTTCATAATTAAAATTATTTAAATCTAAATTTTTTATTTTATCTATATTTATTTTAAAGTTTTTACAAATACTTCTTAAATTATATATTTTTTTAGGTGATATATCTAATTTGGATAATATTAAATTTAATATTTCATCTGGTATTTCAGATAACATATTTAATATAATATATAAATTTGATTTAAATATCTTTACTTTTAAAAATGTTTTTGGAAGAATATTTAAAACAAAAGTTTAAAGAAAATAATATTAATATAAATTTATATATAAAAATACAAAATTTAGAGTTGTTAAAATATATTGCAAAAAAAGAAAAATTAGATCATAAAGAATTATGTAAAAAATATATTAAATAATTAATTCTTGACCATTAATTTGTCTTGACCATCTAACTTATTTATTTCTCCAAAAAATTTAGATAAAAACGGTGAAAGAGCAAAAATTGCCTGAATAATAGATACAACAACTAATACAAGTATACTCTCTAATCCTCTACATCTTTTACACATAGAATAAATAAATGTTGATAATAAGAAAGCTTGTATAGTTAATAATAAATATCTGAACATTATATTATTATTACTTAATCCGGCTTTCCTGTATTCATTATACATTAGGAAATTAATAAATGTACTAGTAACAATCCAGATAATTACAATCCAACAGAATATACCAGGACCTCTAACTTTTACACCATCTTCCATCCAACAATGATCATCTAATCCAATATTTTCGAAGAAATTATATTTATCAAATGGACCATCTAATTTTTTATCAATAGATTTACTTAATGATTTATTTAATCCTTTTGCTGATTTAGATAATTTTTTTACTGATTTAGATACACTTGACATATTATATTATATTAAATATAAAAATTTAAAATTATTTGTATTTATCAGGAATCTTATTTTGTCTAACCCAAACATTACACATCCATTTAACTCCATTTTTTGGAGGTAGACCAGCATGTTTTGAATTTTCTAATTTATCTATATTATTTTTATCTAAATTAAAAAATAATGCTGCTTTACCTTTTTTAGGTTTAATCTTTGTATTTCTTAATGGGAAATATGTTTCACCACCTTCGAAATCATCATTTAAATATAATAAAAATGTAGCATATCTGTTTCCACCTCTTTTTAAAAATTCAGAACATTTATCATCTTCCCAACATGAATCCCAATGTTCTCTATATAATTGTCCTGGTTGATATCTTACAACTTGTAATTCTTCAAAATGATCTTTATTAATACCTATTATATTTGATAATTTTTCATAAATATCTTTTACAACAGGATGATCATATTCAGGTAAAAATACTTGATTACTTGTTCTAACATTATTCATAACTGTATTTTTTCCACCAGGACCAATTACTGGTGACGGTTTTACAAGAGGAGCGGCAATCCTTATTAATTCTTCAATTTGATTATTATCAATGACATCATGAAATTCATAAATTTTATTTATATCAAATATTTTACTATAATAATCAATAACAAAATATAAAATAATAATTACTAAAACAATTAATATTAAATATAAATATATATTGTCCATTTATATATATAATAAGAAAAAATTTATAATAATAATATATATATGTTGTTGATTAATATCATATTATTAATATTATTTTTTATTATATTATTGTGGAAATCAAAAGTAGTTGAAGGGCAATCTGATGTACCAGTTTTTAACATATTACCAGGATTTCTAAAAGATGAATTAATACTTTATGAAAAAGAAAAAAAAGATGATAGACCAAAAGAAACTATATTAGATACATTAGATGAAAAAGGTATATATAATGAACCTGATCAAAATGTAAATAAATCAACTTTAAATACATGTGTTGATTCTAATGATAAAATATTTTATAAAAATTTAGGTATTAATTCATCACCAAGTCAATCTACTGATACTTTACAAGTTGAAAATAAAAATAAAGATATATTTGATTTTAATTTATTGGGTATAAATTTTGTAGGTGATTTATCTGATACAGATTCATCTAATAATCAATCTTTAATCAATGAATTATCACCAACAACACCAAAAGACTTATGTGGTTTAGTTGATATTTTATATGATAAGAATACTTCAATGAATGTTAGAGAAAAAATATCTAGTGAATATGGTGATTGTTTTTATAAAAAAAAAGTTAGTGCTGACGGTGATGGATCTATATTTAATACTGGTCAACTTGGAAATAAATGTCCAAAATCTTGTTATAAATATACAGGAATATTACCTGTTTGTAATAAATATATATTAAATGCTTCAACATGTCCAGACTTAAATGCATCTAGTGCGAAAACATATGGTGATGATTTATTTAATATGGCAATAAAACCCCCAAATGGGAATGTATTTTATAATTGTGTATCACCAGACGAACAAACTATTCAATCTAAATTAAATAAAGCATCTCCAAGTGGAAAAACGACTTTAAGTTTACCTATGAATCCTCAATTATGCAGATTTAATAATGTATGTAATCCTAATCCCAGTGTAAAAAATGGTAAAAATTTTTCATGTAATACACATTCAGAAGAATATTGCGAAGATATGTATGAAATAGATAAATCACCAAGTGGGTATAAAACAACTAATTGTATGTTAAGACCAGGTTCTACGACTGGTAAAGAATCCCATGTTGGTGCTTGTTTTAGAGATTTAACACCAGGTGGATTAACTGAATTATGTGAAACATCTGATGTTCGGAATGATTATAAAGGATGTAGAATAGCAAGTGTCCCTGGTATATTTTTAGATCCTAAAAAAGTTGAATATGCTGTAACTATATTTTAATTTTTAACTTTTCTTAATACATATGTACTTTTAATTTCTCTATTATTTAAAATATGATTCATACAACTATCTATTTTATCAGAATTTTCTCCAAGAGCTTTTTCTAATTCTATTCTTATATAATTTTTACTTAAAGTTGATTTAGTTTTTCTTTCTGAACATTTCAATTTACCTGTTTCTGTATTTAAATCAGATATATTATATTGTACCATAAATTTAGTTATCTCGGGCATTAATTCTTTTTTAACTTTTTTAATATCTTTAATTTGATTTTCTAGATCAGAAACTTGTTTATCGATTGCCAACCAATGTTTAACTTTTTCTTTAAAATATTGTAATTCATTTTTAGGAATTTCTTGTTCTAAATTCATACTCATAATTATATTATTATGTTTAAATTATTTTAAAGATATTTACTTATCTAAATAATAACCTGTTCCCTTTTCACCATTTTTAAATACATATCCTTCTTTTTCACCCATAAAACCATCTGTTTCTATAAAATCGTCATTAAATTTTACTTGTTCTTTTTGTAATTTTTCATCTTCATTTTCAATATTGTTATTTATTTCTTCAATATTAGTTTGTTTCATATAATATGTATATCCTAAATATATAAATATTCCTATAATAAATACAGCAATGGGAATAATATAATCATTATTCATTAAATTATCTAAGCTAAAATATTCCATATCTATTATTATATAAAAAAATATTTATTTTATAACATATATATGTATCAATATCAAAAATTAAGTGATAACGGAATTAATCAATTTAATGATATATTATCATGTTTTAATAATATGTGTTCTTTATCTATGGGTTGTTTTTTCCCATATTGTTTGTTCGGAAGAACATATGAATTAAGTGGTTTTGGTGAATGTTATACTGGATGTTTTAAAATATTTTCCCTGCAATTTATTTTAAATTTAATATTCTCAGGTATTATTATTAATAAAGAATTAACAATATTTAATGATGATATCTTATTTACTAATAAAATTAATGCATGTAAAGATAACTTAATGTGTAAAGATTATTATTATAATTATACAAATATATACGATAATAACTGTATAATAAAAAATACTTCTACTTGTAATTGTTTAATTGATCCTTTATTAACTAAATGCAATTATGAAAAAAATTTGCCTAATAATTTATCAGAATATATATCTATTATTAGTTTTATAAATTTTATAATGTTATTAACACTCAATGGCTGTTTTTATGGTAATTATAGAACAAAAATAAGTCAAAAATATAATATATTACATAATAGTCGGTATAATTTTTTCATTCATTTTATGCCATGTATTCATCAATTAGCTTTGTGTCAAGAATATAATACAGTTAATAGAATAGAAATAGAACCAGTATATGCTGTGAACGTCTTTTAATCTTGATATTTGCTTTTAAGTAAATTTATGATATCTTTTTCAGGAGTCTTTTCAGACTTCATACAAACAAATTCAATACAATAAACTGGCCAGTTATTAGCACTACAAAATATCATTTGTGATTGATTTTGAATGTAGTTGTATTCATTAACAGTTATTTTAATAATGTTACCATTTTCATCTTCAAGGTGAACATGTTTATGATTTGGAAGTGGTTGTAATAACCACTTATCCATTCGCAAAGGATCTTTCCACATATGTTTAGGATCACCTTTATTATCGTCTGAAAAGATTGGTTTAGTAATGTATGACATATTGTTAATTTTAAATTAAACATAACAACATATCAAATTTAAATGTAATCTTAATCTGTCATAGATGGTAATCCGTCAAAGATCTTATATTGATCTTCGCATGTAATTTTCCATTAAAATTATTAAATATATTATTTTATAATATTTAAATATCTTCTTCTAATTCAACTCCACATGTGATTTCATATGTTGTGTCTGATAAATCCCATCCATTTTCTTCCATATAAGTTTCATCATAATATTCTTCTTCTAAATCTTCATATATTGATTTATAAATTAAGTTTAGATCTTCTTTTGAATAATTATCTTCATCTTTAATTTCAATAAATCTTTCACAACCATCATCAGTTTCTATAAAATCATAATCATAATCACTTAATAATAAATGTTCACATTCTTCTACTATCACCTTTTCTTCATCATTTAAATTTATATTAAATGAACTCCATCTCCATTGAACAGAAACAATTAGTGTTACTTGTTTATCATTTATAATATTTGTCCAATATTCATTAGATAAAGATGATTTCTTATATTTAGGTTTAACTATGTATGTTTTCTTCATTAATATAATATATTATATTATATTAGTATTAATATATTAAATTTTATATATAAATATAAAATATATAAATGTTATGGGGATTATTTTATAAAATTTATAATTTATGTTCAAGAAAAAAATATATTTCAACAATAATTAAACCAAATAAAAATATATTAATAAATAAAAAAAATCTAAAAATTGTTTCATATAATATTGATGGATTATTTTTTCATTATAATCATATAAATTATATTAATATTTCTAAATATATAAGATATTTATTAATCGATGAAAATGTTGATGTAATATGTTTACAGGAAGTTTGGGAAATATCTATATTAAATATGATAAAAAATAATTTAAATGATTTAAATTTATATTATTCTCAACCGCCAACAAATTTAAAATATTGCATCGGTGAAAATTCAGGATTACTAACTATTTCAAAATATCCCATATGTTTATCATATTTTTTAAAATATGATAAACTAAAATTAACATGTTCATTTACAAATAAAGGCTTACAACATATAAAAATAAATATAAATAATTTAGAATACGATATAATAAATACACATTTACAAAGTTCATTTAATAGAATTGGATTAATGTATCAAAATACAGCTGAAATACATTTTAATCAAATATTAAATTATATTAATGAAAATAATATAAATAAATGTTTAATATTAGGTGATTTAAATTTACATACACCTTTTATAAAAGATATACTAAAAAAAAATGATAAATTATCTATTAAATATAATTATGATAATTTAATAACATTTCCTGGAAGATATAGTGAACAACTTGATTATTTTATAGATTATAATAATATTTTATATAATAAAATTGTAGATTATTCAGTTAAAAATAATATATATTATTCAGATCATTATCCTATTATGATGAATATTACTGATATTTAATATTTTTTAATAATTCACTTTGGTAATTAAATGTATTTTTTAATAAATTATTCATATAAAAAATTTCACCTTGTTGATTTATTATAAGTTTTCTACAAAAATCTATTAAATATGAATTATTTGTATGTAATAATAATCTTTTACTCATATCTATCGCTACTTGATGATGAGGAACCATGTGTTCAAGGTAACTACGATCATTAATTTCCGTGTGTTCCATGTGTTCCATATGATCATCTGGTTTAAAAAATAATGGATTACAATCACCATCTTTTGATTTAGATAAGTTTGGATAAAATCTTTCTAATTTAGTTTTATAATATGGTTTACTACCTTTATCATTTGTAAAAACTGTATCAGGTAAATTTATTTTCATAATTTCCATTTCCCAAATTTCATAGCCTTGTTTTCTTATAATGTCTCTACATAAATGTAACATAACAGGATTAGTTGTATTTGGTTTTAATAATTCTGACATATCTATTGCTACTTGATGATGAGGAATCATATGTTCTAAATATTCTATATCTGTTAATTTATCAGTGTAAGGATTTGAATTTGTTGAATTATCCATTTTAGAATGATCCATATATATATATTATTTAAATATTTGAAAAATAAATTTGATTTAAAATTATAAATATAAATAAAAATATAATAATGGAATCTTGTAATGAATCTTGTCATGAATGTGTTGAATTAATTGAAAAATTAAATAAAGAGTTTGAAACATTATCTAATGAAAAAGATTTATATAAATCTAAATTAAAAGAAAAAAATGATCTTGTGATTGAAATGATAAAAAATGAATATTTAAAATTAAATGAAATTAGAGAAAAAAAAGACAGAATAAATAGAGTTGATGATAATATGATTAAAGAATATAATACATTGTCATTTCAAGAAAATAATGTACAAAAATTTATCATTGAATTATGTGGTTGTATTTAAATATATTAAATTATCAATACATTCATTTAATTTACTAGGAGCATATATACCTTGTGCTGTAATTAATGCACTTGTACTACCAACAACTACTAATGTAATAATCCATCCAGCGAATACTTTGAATGCTATTCTCCAATTAATTCCAGAACATTTTTTTAAATCATCTAATGCTGCGACACCCATTGTAGCACCTACTTGACAATGTGTAGTTGATAATGGAATTCCTAATCTACTACCAATAATAATAATAGTAGCAGATCCTAATTCTATTGCATATCCTCTACTAGGTGTAATACAACAAAGCTTAACACCGATTGCTTTAATAATCTTATATCCGTATAATAATAATCCTACTGTAATACCAATACCACCCATACCTAAAATCCAATAAGCGTGATCACCCATGTCAACTTTTTTACCTAAATCTCCATCATTCATATAAATTGAAATAATAGCTGCATACGGTCCAATGGCATTTGCTACATCATTTGCTCCATGAGAAAATGAATCGCATATAGCTGTAAATATTTGTAGATATTTAAAACTTTCTTCTGTCCTTTCATCGAATTTTTCTGAATTATCATGAATATTTTGAACTCGTGGATTGTTAATTATTTCTCCACGAACATCATAATTAATATTATTTTTTATATTTGTGATACATTTTTCACATTTATTCATATCATCAGTAATAGTTATACTATTTGTATTAATACATTGTTGTCTTTCTGGTGAATTTTCATTTACAAATTTAGTTTCAACATTACTTTTTAAATAAGGTATACATGGAACTATTAATAATCCTGATACAATACCAATTCCTGTAGATATTAATATAGCAGTTGATTCTGAAATATCGTCTAATCCTATTCCTTTACCACCTTTATAAATAATAAAAAATGAATTTAGAACTAATGTTAATCCAACTAATAACGGTAATAATATAAATGATTTATCAAAACTATTTTCTCTTCTAAGGACAGTTAATCTTGTTATAAAAAATATAAATCCTGCAACAATTGCTGAAAATATGGGTGATAAAAACCATGACAATACAATACCAGATACACCACCTACATATGGAAATGAATCTGTTTCTTTATACCATATTACACAATCCATACCACCAGATATAATTGTCATTCCGATCATACCACCCACACAAGAATGTGTTGTAGATACGGGCATCTCATAATAAGACGCCAGAAATAACCACATTGTTACTGAAATTAATACACTAAAACAACCATAAATAAATATTTCAGGAGAATCTTCAAAACATTCATAATCAGAAATACCTTTTCTAATAGTATTAGTTACATGACTACCCATTAATATAGCACCGGCACATTCAAATATTGAAGCAATTATAACTGCTGATTTTACCGTTAAAGCTCTTGATCCTATAGAAGATGCGAAAGCATTCGCAACATCATTAGCACCAATACCCATCGCAGCAGTGAATGAAGCTACACCACCAGCAATCACAATCCATAAATAATCTAACATTTATTTATTATTTCATAATAATTTTTAAGTATTAATTAAATCTTAAACTCATTATATTATTTATTATATAATCTGGATTTTCATATTGTAATAATGCTTTTGAAGTAGCACCAGATAATACGCCTACTGTTTTACAACCAGCATTCTTACCTTCTTTTATATCAGCAATACTATCTCCTATTTTTATAACTTCACTAGGATATTCTACATTATTTCTTGTCATTAATCTTTCAATCATAAATGGATAAGGTCTACCTCTATCAACTTCTTCTGATGATATATAATCATCAATACAATCTAATAAACCTAAGTTATCAATTAATAAATTTTGTATTTCTTTATTATATCCTGTATTTAAACATATTTTAATACCTGTATCTCTTAATACATTAAAAAATACAGGTAATTTTGGATCAATTAATTTAACTGATTCATTATTTTGATATTCTTTTTTTAAAAAATAATTAAATTCAGATGATAAATTATTTATAACAACTTGTGGACTATCAATTCTTTGTTGATTAACAAAATATTTAATAACTTCATTCTTATTATATCCTGAAAATTTATAAATATCAGATCTTAATAAATCTGGTTTAATTAGTTTAATAGTTTTATATAAAGAATTATAAACTATCCCTTTTTCTTGAATAGTTGTTCCAGCCATATCACATATTAACATTTTAGTTGATCTTAATCTGAACATTTTATAATAATATATATATATATTTGTTTAAATAATTAATGTTCTGAAATCCCATAAACTTCTGAAAAATTAATAATTATATTTTGTTCAGAATATGAATCTGAATTAATATCATTAAAATTTATTCTTCCATTAACATTTATAATCATTTGATGATCTTCATTATTTCTAAGAGTTAAATGTCCTATTATATATTTTTTATTATTAGATAATTGTTCCATGGGATCATCTAAAAATATAGCACCATTATCTATGATTAATGGATTATTTTCATCCCATGAATTAAAATCTATACCAATGGCATCAACTATTCCTATGGGATTACCATCTGTTAATTGTATTGTCAACCATGAATCATACGTTGTATCTGGTACATAATGTGCTAATAAAGGATTTATTCCTCCTATATTTGATCCTTGATGATTAGGTAATTGATAAGCAGCAGGAACTATCATATTATTATCTTCATTACCATAAATAGCATAAACATTACTATTTAAATTTTTTAATTCAATTGATACTTCATAAGTAGTATAACCTTGTATATTTTTATTTTTATCTTGTAGTTTTTCAACATGAGGACAAAGATATTCATATTCACATTCAGGTTTTTCACATATACAGATATTACGTACTTTATGAAGATTATAATCATATAAACATCTTGTATATTGTAAGCAATCTGTTAAATGTGTTGTATGATGTTCACATGGAACGGTGCAGTCAATATTTTGACCAGAATTTAATCCGGTTAAACAATTATCGCAAGAATTTTGTGATAATAATACTGGTAACGTAAATAATAAAAAAATATAAAACATTATATAATATATAAATATATAGTTTTTAATTATATTAATTTTATCCATTCTATGTTGTTCTTTTTAGATATAGGATTAAAATCATTCTTTAAACTAGATAAAATAGATTTTTCTATATTTTCAATTGTTTTACATCTATTTTTAACAATACATGAATTTAATATATTTATTAAATATTTCAATGATATATTTTTAATATTAATATATTTTATCACATCATTAAATTTATATATTAATTCAAATATATATCTTAAATCAAAATATCCCATATAATCATTTTCCCAAATATTATTAATATTATTTACACTTAAATATAATATTTTTTTTAAATATTCTATATCTTCTTCATAATTATATTTGTTTAATAATTTATAAAATTTAATATAATCATTATTTAAATATATTTCTAACCTGTAAAACTTTATTTTTTTATTATATGTTTTATATAAATATTTATTAACTAATATAAAATTATTTTTATCTTTATATTCTATAATATATACGAAAATAATATTAACGATTTCTTGCGGTATATAACTATTATAATAATCCATTTTATAATTTTAAAAATTTAACATTATCAAATTTATATTTAAGTATTAATTAATATATTTTAATAAATGGAAGATTCGTGGTCCTGGGAAGAATTTAATAATACAACAGAAATAAATTCTGATTTATGTGGAAATATAACTAATCACTGGTTATATTTTGTATTTTCTGGATATTTACTACCTTTAATATCACCAAGAGTCAGAGATTGGTTTAAAGAAACATTAAATTCATTAAAAAATAATAAAAAAACGGGTGAAATAGTTACGTTAACAGAATATGGATTTAATAAAATTCAAGACATTAAAGATGATAAAGAAATGAAAGATTTTATAAAAAGAATATGTAATTCTAGAAGACCTGAATTATTAATTCAAGAAAAAATGTATGATAAATTAACTGAGGAATTTTCAGGTAAAGGTGGTGGAAAATCATGGAGATATTTAATTAAAGTAATTGATAATAGTCATAATATTGGAACAGTATTTGCGAGACCTTAGTTATCATTTAATAATTCTTTTAAGATATTTCCCCAAGTTCTATAAGGAGTATCTTCTGAAAATCCAAGAGGAGTAACAACACCATTCCATAGTTGACCAACAGTTAAATCACCTTCATCTACATTTAAAATATAATTGATAGAGTCATATACAAGTGGTCCTGTAATACCATTAGTAGATATATTAATATTAGATAATTCTTCATAAATTTTAAAAGTATTATTATATGTGATTTTTTCAATACATCTAATTATATTTTGACCAGTTCTGTCAACCATGTGACTGAATATAATATTAATGGGAATAATATGAATGGGACAAGTATTTCTTTGAGCAGCTCCGACTAGATGAACTAATTCACCTGTTAAATTTTCTAAATAATTGTTTTTATTTTTTGAATAAGAAGTTCTAATTAATTTAAAAGGCATGATTATATATGGTATATTATCTTTGTAAACTACTATATCACACCTTTTAAATTTAGAAGCATTAAGAGAAGGAACTTTTTGTTCAAGTTTAACTGTGAAATTATCACTGGTAAATAATTCTTTAATTTTTCTTGCAATATAAGAGTGAATTAAATCTACGATACGAGAAGATCTACCATTCATACCAGTTTCTCTATAAAGAACCATAGCTGATCTAATAACCTCAACAAATTCTTCTGATTCATTTTGACTGACAAACTGAAAATATTTATCACCATATCGACTTAAAATTTGTTCATCAGTAAGAGAACACCAATTAAGTCCTGCTGATGAATTTAATACTTCATTATATGTTATTTTTCTTCTTAAATGTTCCATATAATTTTTATGAGCAATCCTAAGACGAACTCCTTTAATAAATTCATTTAATGGTATTCTTAAAGAAGGTAGAGCGGTTACATCAATACTATTAATATGTTCATTTATATCAAAAGTTGGTCCATCTACGCCAGCAGGCGCCATCATCATATTATCATAAATTGGTGCTGGTTCGGGTTCATTTGGAAGTACTGTTTCATTTAAATTTTCTTGTAAATTATTATTGATAGGGATATTCATGATATTATTTATGAGATTTTCCTGAGTATTAATTTCCTGAGGGGTATTGTTGCTGAGTAAATCCATTTTATTATAATAATTAATATTTCTTTAAATACTTAATCAAATTTTATATTTTCAATGGTCTCTCTTCTTTTATTTATTATAGATAATACGTCTAAATTTTTAACTATTTTATTATATTCATCAAAATTTTCTAATATTTTATAACATAATGTTATTAAGTTTTCATACTTTTCATAAAAAATATTATTACATATATCTAATTTATCATAATATTTTGAATAATCTGATACTATTATTTTTTTAGCAAAAACTAATCTATCACATCTAATAGATTCATGTATATTAAAACATTTAAAATTATGAACATTTAATATAATTTTACATTTATTTATAATATTATCTCTTTCTTCACCCCATCCCATAATATTTTTTATTTTGTATTTTTTATCATCTAATAATTTATGATAAATTTCATTTCGCAAATATATTAGATCATTATTATTTGATTTATCCTTTTTTATTTCAGCATTTATTATTCCAATATCATATAAATATTCATCATTTTTTTTTAAAATTAAATTTTCTTTTAAATTAAATTGATATGGTAAATGTATTATTTCATTTTCATATTTTATATTATAATGTTTTAAATATTCTTTGATAAATAATATATTTTCATAACTATAATCAAATATTTTAAAATTTTTATATTTTTTTATTATACTTACAATATAATTCATTCTATTCTGTACGGTTACTTGTTCAAAATTTAATATTCCTATATTATTATAATTTTTGAAATCATCTAATACTTTTGAATCATTATTAAGTTTTGAACATTGTACTGCTCCAATAATAGCTATTAAAAAAAAACTATTTTTTTTATTTATTTCATTTTTTAATTCTGATAAACCTATTACATTATGAAATATATTCAAAGATAATAAATAATCACTAACAACATCCGGTATAATATTGTTGTCAATATTATATAATACTAATGTAATATACATTTATTTTATGCACATTTATATTTATAAATATAAACTTATTAATATATTTTATAATATATATATATATGAAATGTATTGTTATCGGTGATACTGGAACTGGTGATAAAAACCAATATGCTGTTGCGAATGGATTAACTGATATAATTAAAGAAGAAAAAATTAAGTTCGTTTTAATGGCTGGTGATAATTTTTATGATACAGGTTGTTCTGATCATAATGATCCACAATTTATATCTGCTTTTGAAAAACCATATAAAAATATACCAAATGATATAAAATTTTATGCATGTTTAGGTAATCATTGTATATATAATGAATCTGGTAAAGGACACGAAGCACAATTTGATTATTCACGTTTATCTTCTGATAAAAATGGTAAGTTCGTTCATCCATATCATTTTTATGATTTTGGTAAAGAAAATTTATTTAGAGTATTTGTTATTGATAGTAATTTTGATGTTCTTGATGATAAATTTAAAAAAACACAATCAAGAATCACTTGTAAAAAAATTAGAGAATCTACTGAACCATGGAAAATATTAATGTTACATACTCCCATTACATCTATTGGCGAACATGGAAATTTAGATGATATTTCATTTAAATATGTTAAAAATATTATTAAAAATGGTATAGATTTAGTTGTATCTGGTCATGATCATATTGGTATGTTGGCATCTGTCCCAGTTAATAATAAAAAAGTATATCAAATAATATCTGGTAATGGTGGTAAACCTTATTTTAAACCAGGTAAAGATAAACATATTCATCCAGAAAATGTTAAAAAACATAAAGGAGAATTACTTCATTATAATACAGATTTAGGATATACTATGTTAAATATTACTCCTAAAAATATTGACATGACATTTTTAAATAAAAATAATGATAAATTATTTAATCATAAAATTTCTAAATAATTATTTTCTATATATTAATATATATGAATAACGGAAATAATAATGATTCTGAAAAATTAAAAGCATATCCTTCAAGTTATCTTATGTATTCCCCTGTAAACTATAATGATAATGAAAAATGGAATTGTGATGTTTCGCAACCAAATAGTACATATTCATTTAATTTAAATCCACCTGGATATATTGATGGTAATCCTGTTGTTAATTTCGGATATTCAAAATCACTCCCCTGGGCTCCACAAGTTGAATTTAATCCATTAAATATTTTAAATGGATTACAAAATAAAATATAATATAATATATATATATATATGTCTTGCATTGAAGATAGTACTCAGGGAGGTGGATATCATTATAATTTTGTCCCTATATCAGTAAATGCACCATATTCATCTGAAGTTCTTGCAGGAGGAACTAATCCAAATGAAATTATAATGCAAGGAGGAGGTAAAAAGAAGAAGAAGAAAAGTAAAAAACTAAAAAAATCTAATCGTTCTAGAATGGTTAATAGATCTAAAAAATCTAAATCAAAATCCAAAAAAATATATAAAAGAAAATCTTTATCTAAAAAATCATTTAAAAAACGATCAAAAAAATCTCGTAAATCTTTGAAATAAATTTAGTTTACATTAATATATTTTTTTATATTTATTTTTTATGAATAGTCTTTATAATAATAATGATTATTTGACCAAAAAAGGTTTAATGGATTCTTATATTCAATCACAAGAAATAATACCTAATGAACTTAGAAATGAAAATCCTTTATTAAAATCAAGAGATAGTTTTGAAGCTGAAAATACTGTTATAAAAAAATTAAATGACGATATTTATAGTTTAAATTCTAGAATAAATGTTTTATTAATTGAAAATCAAAAAGTTGAACAATTAAAGTCCGAAAATGATAAATATTCTCAACAAATTAATATTTTAAATATTCAATTAGAAAACAGCAAAAAACAATTACAAAAAATAGATATAGATATCAAAAAATACAAAGGACTAATTTATGATAAATATAATACAGATATTTATAGAATGATAAGATATATTTCTAAAAATACTGGAACAGATTTTGATACTGTTCATATTATTACACAACAATTAAATATTAATGCGGTTAATAAAGGCACTATCAATGAAATTATTGATAAGATAAATAAATTTAATGAAAAACAAAAAGATATTAATTTAACTGATTAACCCTACACCATATTTATCCATCATAAATATCATATTATTTTTTGAACATTCTACTAATCTTTTTATTAATTTATTATTATAATATAAATTTCCATTATCAATATAATAAACATTATCTTGATTATATAATGATTTTTGAATATTTTTTATATTTTGTTTACTATCCACATAAATATATGAATTATTTGTTTTTGGATCAAATATACATGAAGCATATTTATCATTTGAATAAAATAATATAAACAAAATTAATATAATTGGTATTAAAAAAAATAATATTTTTAAAATCATTAAATATATACTATAAACATAGAAGATTTTTCGCTATCTTCAATTAAATAAATTTTCTTATTTCCGTTTAATTCTGCTTGTCTTTTAAGACCTTCAAGTGCTTCTCTATCCATAGAATGTAATACTTCTTCTTCTGGCATATATTTTACATCAACTCTATTATCAGATCCAGCTACCTTAAAAGATAAAAGTCCTGGACCAATTTCTTCTTTTGCTCTCAAATAAATATCATTTAGTTGTTCATGGTTAGTGTTAATAAATTGACTCAGATATGATGGAAGATTAGATAAATTTTGAACGTTCATTTAAATATTATTATTAATATATTCTTTAAATATTAATCTTGTAAAGAACGTCTAATAGCTTCATCCATATCTGCTTCATACCTTTCTTCATTACTCATGATAGGTGGTAACTCTATTGTTTGAAATGTTAATTCCATAGGTCTAAAAGCTAATTCTCGGGGACGTGGCATTAATTCATATCTAACATTTCTAGATGATAGTTGATTAATCATTCTAGAAACTATATCTTCAACTAATTCATCTCTACTATCTGATGAATTTGTATTAGGTGTTCCACTTGAATTATCAAAATTTTCATCCGGAACAGGTATATCATCATCATTTATTCCTTCTTCATTTGCTATTTCTTCTTCATTATCTGTTTCTTCTTCTTCTTCTTCTGGAAACTTCTCTCTGCATATTGGACACGAATTATTGTCTTTTAACCAAGGTAATATTCCTTCACATACATCTTCTGATGATTGATAATGAAAATAATGTGGGTCTTTACATGGTAATTTTATAGCTTTTTCTCCCATTTTAAAACTATCCTGACAAATAGCACAACATAAATTATTATCTACGTCTTCATTAGTAATAGTTACTTTTTCAAGTTTATCTACAAAACTAGCAGAACATGGATGTTTTATATCTTCTTGTTCTCTTATAGTTCTTTCTAATATATTATTTAGACTATTAACCGAATTATAATTATTTATAATATTAAATAAATTAATAATATTATTAGTACTATTCATTATTATTAATATTATCAATATTTTCTTTTATATCTTTTTTTATTAATTCGTATAAATAATTATATATTTCTTCAATTATTTTATCAAATGATTTCAATTCTTTTTTATTAATTTCGGGTGTATCAAATGATATATCTTCCATTTAGAAAAGTATATTTAAAAATTTCAAATTTAAATATATTATATTATAACTATGGATAGTTATATAGATTTATCATATCAAAGTGTAACTAATAATAATAATAATTCTAATATTCGAAATAAAAATATATGTAATTTAAATAATTATAAAGATAAAGATATTGTTGAAGGTTTTACTGGTATAGGAAAAAGATATTTAAATAAATGTTGTCCTCAGGGGTCTATATTAAATGATAATAATGAATGCATAAAATTTTGTAATGGTTGTTCTAATATTTCTTATAATCAATATGATTATGATATTGAATCAGCTGATTCTAAATTATTATTATATACAAATTGTAATGAAGATGCTTCTTCATATTATAATTATAGTAGTTTAAATAACATAAAGAATCAGTTTAATTTATTAAATCAATATGATTTATTATCATACCCAACTAATGCAAGTTTAATTAAATCTTCAATGAGTGTGTGGTCTGATACATTCATGAATTTAATTAATCCAGATAAAAACACCATAACAGGTTTTGAAGATTTTGAAACAGATAGTGATGATGAGTCATCACCATCCCCTTCACCATCCCCTTCACCATCACCACCCGCACAATGCCCCTCCCCATCAATTACTAGTAATTTTCATTGTTGTAATCCTAATGCACAACCGCTCCAGATATGTCCTGATGGATCTTCCTGTCCTGATTGTGGTTCAAATAGTTGTTTGTGTCCATCATCTAGTTAAATAATATATATTATTATCCACATATAATTATATTTATATATATAAGTATGATTCTTTATTTTATAATATTGTTTCTTATATCTGCTTTAATATATATTAATTATAATAAAATTATAGAAGGCCAGTCAATACACAGTTATAAATATAATGAGTTTCAATCTATATTAAATGATGATGATCTTGATAATAAAGAAATACAAGATAGAATCAAAAATTATTCTGAAAATGAAAATTTAGCATATAATATATACCTTAATGATTATGTTAAACAAGTTGATGATATTTATGATAAATCATATGAAAACTATATAACTGATTTAAATAAATTTACTAGAAAAAATAAATATAAATCTATTAAATTTTCTGATAAACAACTTGATTTATTCAAAAATAAATATGACCCATCACTTATGGCTTCAAATGATTACAATTATGTAGATATAAAAGATTATGAAAATGTTGTTAAAAATAAACTACAGAATAAAGTAGGTTTACCAGGATTTATAGCAAAAACCGATGGGAAAGTTATAAATAATATGATTAATTATACTAGTAATTTAGATGTATTAAACAGTCCTGGATTTAATGGGTCCGGTAAATATTGCTGTGATTTACCAGGTTTAGAAATAGAAAATCAAAGGATATTATATGATGATACTTTATCAAATGAACAATTTAGAAATGATGTTCGTGAATTAAGTGTGAGACAAATAACCGATCCAGATGAAGTTGAAGCATATAATTATCCATATTATACTTACATGAGAGATTCAGATAATATATTTGATCCATTATATAAAAATTATAAAAAATCTAGAGATTTTGGTTCCATATCTTTATAAGTTGTTTCCATTTTGATTTATTTTTTTTTAAAATTATATGATTATATATTTTATCATTTCTATTGAATCCTAATATAAATTTATTTTTTTTATAATGTTTATTTTTTATATTATTATAATTAATACCACGTGTTATATATATATTCAATAATAATTTAATATGATTATTAAAATAATTTGAATAATGTCCTGAAACTGGATTATTATAATGATTATATAAATATCTAATTCTAGGATAATCTATATTATATCTACATCTATCACAATTACAATTACCACTATGTTTATCAAATAAGTATGGTAGTATTTGTAAATTATATGTTATGTATTTACCTGGTCTGAATTTTCTATTACACAAATAATTATCAAAATTCCATGATTTACCATACACTCTATCTGGTCTATCATATGTTTTATAATAATTAATATATTGATTCTTTGTTAAAAAGATACACTCATTTATTATTTTTTTATAAATTATATTATTATTTGATATAATATATTCTTCACATATTTTCTCTATTAAATCATTAGATATGAATCCATTTAAAGCATATACATTATTAAGTTTTTTCTTAGATATTAATAAATTTAATTTATTTTTATTTAATACATAACTATAATAATTAATTTTCCTTTTATAACTTGTTGATGCACCATTTAACCTTATCAATAAATTACATAACATATGGTCATCTAAAAAAAAAATATAATAAAAATTACTCTTTATATTAATATCATCTAATAGGGTTTTACACTTTAAATTTTTATGTAAACAATAATTATATTTTTTTGTACCTATATACGATCTAATATAATGAATAATATATAATATATATTTTTTTATTGGTTGTAATGATATTATATAATTATATAAATTTTCATATGATATTAATTTATCAAATAAATTATCAGAATATTCTATAAAATTAGTAATAGTTGTTTCACGTATTATATATACAATATCTGTAAAAAAAATATTGTTCATTATATATACTTTTTTTTTTGTCTTTATATTTCATTAATTATTGTGGAGGAACATATGATGGGGAAGAAGGGGAGTATGTGGGGGAAGAAGGAGAGTATGTCGGCGAGGCTGGACAGTATCCTGGTGAAGAAGGCATCATTTCGGTATCGTCATCAGCACCGCCTGCGGAAGGCGATTCCTTCATACCGACCAGAGTTGGTGTGGGTGAAGAATTGGTTGTGTAGTTCATGGTAAACGCTCCACCAAGAACATCAATTTCGGCGCTCTCAATCTCCTCCGGCGGTGGAGGGAACATATTGACGACGCTATCAATGATGATGGGTTTGACGGCAGAGAAGATCTTACCAGGGGATCCCTCGTAGATACAAGACACGAAGATCAACACCTGATTGTCAGTATTCGCGTTGTTGCGGATGTTGAAGAGCTTGTAGTACGATCCCCTACGGAGGAAGCGGTCGTCGCTGATGTTCACTCTGATAGAAGACGCGTTACCTTCGGTGGCGGCCGCGATAGCCTCCGTGCAGTCATGAAGGACACGCTTGATGTTCTTCCCACCAGAACCGACATACTTGCCCTGATTGTGATCCTCCATAGCGGTCTTGAAGACGATCTGGACGACCGTGGGCTTCTTGGGCGCCGACTTCTTCCGGAGGAAAGCCCTCTCATGCTTGGTCAGATTCGCAACGACGATGTCGCGCATCTCTTCGCTGGAAGTCTTGATCGTGACGACGACCTTCGGGGTCCCATCAGCGTCAACCGGGTGAACGTTGATATTCAGCTGCTGACAAGAGATGCCTGCTGACTCTGCGTCGCGGGTCGATGCCTTGATGACATAATTCCGGAGAGAAGATCCACGGGGACCGATGAAATAGCCGATATCTTCCGGCATCAACGAAGTCTCGAAAACGTGAACAACCGGAGCAGAAGCAGTGGAAGCCATGATACGCGAGGATATTGAAGTTTTGGATACGAGTTCTGCGATATAAAGCAGACAGATTTGATTTCTAAACATTTCTTGAATCTCAAAATCAAATTTATTGATCTCTTATTGTTGGATGGCGTTAATATTTAAAGATTAATTATATATATATATTGTAGAAGAGTGGGAACAACAAGTGCTGATTCAAAGTAAATTTGAATTTGGATAATATGGATATTTATGCTCCATTAGCTCAGTTGGTTAGAGCGTCAGTCTTATGAGCTGAAAGTCGTGGGTTCAAGTCCCACATGGAGCATCTGTCAGGTTACCCGAGTCCGGTCAAAGGGGAGCGACTTAAGATCGCTTGCGAAATGCTTCGTGGGTTCAAATCCCACATCTGACATATTAAGACCTAGATTGGTACTAGGCATGCTGTATTAGCTCAGTTGGTAGAGCGCCAGACTTTTAATCTGGTGGTCCAGGGTTCAAGTCCCTGATACAGCATAAGTCGTGGCAGTATGAATGGAGTCGTGCGCCTGGTCTTTAACCAGGAGGTTGTGGGTTCGAATCCCATCCGCGATATTGAACTAATTATATTGGTTCTCTTAATCCTCCTTAGCTCAGTTGGCAGAGCACCCGGCTGTTAACCGGTAGGTCGCTGGTTCGAGTCCAGCAGGGGGAGATTTAATATTAAGGCCAAGAATATCTGTTATTTCTAAATAATATATGGAAGATTAATATGATTCATATTATCTTCAAACCCTTTACAGTATTCGCTTTCCTTAATATTTTCAGGTTTCGTGATGTAATGGTTAGCATTCCAGACTTTGAATCTGGCAATCCGGGTTCAAATCCCGGCGAAACCTTTTTTTTCTCACTATAGCTCAGTTGGCAGAGCAGTGGACTGTAAATCCATTTGTCGGGTGTTCAAGTCACCCTAGTGAGATATTGTCCGTGTGGCGCAATTGGATAGCGCACCAGTCTTCTAAACTGGGGGTTGCGGGTTCGAGTCCCGTCATGGATATTTTTGCACAGATTCCCGAGTGGTCAAAGGGGATAGACTCAAGTTCTATTGCATCATGCTTCGTGGGTTCAAATCCCACTCTGTGCAACGCCTATATAGCTCAGTTGGTTAGAGCGTATGCCTTGTAAGCATAAGGTCATGAGTTCAAATCTCATTGTAGGCTATTTAGGCACCTTGGTCTAGTGGTATGATTCTTGCTTTGGGTGCAAGAGGTCCTGGGTTCGATTCCCAGAGGTGCCCTTATTTAAATATAATCACATTTCTCTGTCCAAAATTTATCTTCTTCTTCATTTATAAATAATTTAAATGGTTTTCCACAACCATATATTAAATTTTCTTTAAATAGTCTATCACATTCTTCTTTATTTAAATGTGAATCTATTTGTTTATTATCTTTTTTATATGCACCATGTCTAAATATTTTACAATTAAAATCTTTTTTATTTATTATAACTAAATCTGAACATTGTGCACATTTAACTAATATATTTTCCATTTATATTATATTAATATAATATATAATGAACTTTAATATTTGTTCCTTAGCAATAATTATATTAATTTCTAGTGTATTTATGATGTTTTTTAGAGATGAAGATTTATTTAATAAATTTATGGATTCTCTTGATGAAAAACAACAACAATTATATAACAAAATTATAAAAGAAAGAACTATGATTTATTTATTAGGTATGTTTGTAGGTTTAATTTTAGGTAGTATTCACTTCTATTATAAAAGAAATATATGTTTTTTTGTTTGTATAGTATTTGTAACTCAAATGATAATTTATAAAATTTATCCAAAATCTACTTATATGTTATATCATTTAGATAAAAAAGATCAAGTTAATAAATGGACAGATATATATACTTATATGAAAAAAATATGGATATCATCTTTTATTTTATCAACTATCGCATATATTTTATTCGCATATAGTTTTAAATTTTAATATCATTAAATATATTTAATTTGTCTTGCATCTTTTCTATTTCCAAATCTTTCTCTGATTTATTTTTTAATTTCTTAGGTTTATCTGGTTTTTTAGGTAAATTATTCTTTTCGTGTGGTTTCATCATTTCATATATTTTATTTATATTACATTGTGTTTGTATATATAAACATTCATTTAATCTAATATCTTTTTTATAATCTATTTTATTTGTTAAATGACCAATAGCATTATATACTATAAATATTCTTTCACCTCTTTTACCAGAACTATATTCATTTTTAAATAAACCATATAATACTTTTATTACTGTATTTAACATTTTTTCTTTTCTATTTTTTAATTCTTCAAATATTATTTCCCAGATAATCCATATAAAATCACATTTATCTTTTTCTTTTTTAACATCTACATTTCTTGATGGTATTGTCCAGTTTTCTTTATTTTTTTTGTGTTTCTTTTCCCATTCTAATAACCATATTATCCAATATATACATTTATCATATCCACATAACTGATCTTTTAAATGATAATATATTTCATTCATTATTATTTTAAATTCTTCTGGATCATCAAATCTTAATATATGTGATGGTAATATATTTGTATTTGCTTGTAATTTATTTTTTATAATAAAATCTTCTGGTTTTAGTTTTATTAATTTGTCATATTTTTGTTTCTTTTCAGATGTTATAATTGTTACAATTATATCTGTAAATATATTTCTAACCATTTGGCTATTTCTTATTAATAAATAATCTGAATTTTTAATATCTAATCTATTTATTTGATTGAATAATATATTATTTTTTTTATATAAAAATATAGGTAATCTTGGATTATTTATATGGACAAATTTAAAAGAATAATTTAATAATTTTTCCCATATTTTCATAGTATATCCTGATAAAATACATTCAGTACACCAATATAAAGCATTTTCTATCTTCCCTTGATCTATTGATTTAAATAAAGCATTCTGAACATCTTTTTTTTGAAATCCTGAAAAAGTTTTTTTTTTAAAATCTTCATTTAATCTTTCATCAATTATTTTATATTTATCATCCATAAAAAAATATATATTTTTTTTTTGTTTTTTAAATTTATTGTTTTTTTTAAATTTTATTGTTTTTCATTATGATGTTCTGAACACCATCCATCTTTTCCATATAAATTTGGATACATGTTTTCCCATTCATATTCTTGAGCAAATACCTTGAAACTCTCTACTATATAAGTTGGCCATTTTCGAGTGCCAAAATCATAAGTATAATGGAATTCAATCCACTTTCCATCAAAATTTATAAGATTATCCACGCGAACAAAACAAGGAGTTTCAACTAGTTTTCTCATAAAATCTATAGTCAACACTTTTAGATCATAAGAAACCTGATAGTTCCTCTGTTCATCCGTAAGAATACAAATTTCGGTAGACCAAATTTTGTCAGGATTAGATAATGCTTCTTCTGTTGACATTGGGACATCGCAGTCACACATCAAGGCATTCCACTTGGACACTGGGTGACATGACAAACCCATCTCTATAATGGCAATATGAATAGCTCTTTTCATTGATAGAATTCGTCCACCCATCGCATCACCTACCAATTGCTCTTCTGATTTATCAAGTAGTTGCTGCCGTAAGGCAACTTTTTCAATGAGATCGAACTTGAATAAAGGTGCTGAAACGGCCAACCTGATGATATACTGAATCACTTCCGCTGGTAACTCAACGGTAAATGCTCTTGTGACCAAAATTAAAATATGGACGGTCGGATACATAATATCGCTTGAAAGTTTAAATTCTTAAAGAAGAAAAGAACTAAAATTTAAATATTTAAGGTAGATAATTTCAAATTTATTCTGTGAACAGAACTAAAATTTAAATATTTAAGATAGATAATTTCAAATTTATTCTGTGAACAGAATTTAAAAAAATATATTTTTATTTTTTAAATTTATTTATAAGTTGGAGTTTTTAAATACGTTTGTGCATCGTGAGTGCGTACATCGTGCTTCGTCCAGTTCTTCTTTCAGAAGACAAATTTCTTCTTTCAGAAGGCACAGTTCTTTAATAGATGATGACCGCCCTGCTGTAAAACCATCATCGAATACAGATTGTCTAGTAATGATAGATTCTTCTTCTAACCTTTCTTTTATAATACGTAATTCTTCATTCGCTATGGACCTTCCTTCAATCAAACCGCTTTCATACAGTTCTACTCCCCGGGCTTCAAAACCTTCTTCTGCCTGCTCACGTCCAGATTCAACTCCCTCCTCATATGCTTGACCTTCCAGTTGTTGGTAATCGTCTAGATCCTCATAAACAACATGTTGTCTTATATCTGGTTCTACAAGAGTTTTACGACACAGCGGACAAGTGTTATTTACCATATGGGTTGACTTTAGAATACAAGAAAGGTGAAATCGATGTTTACAATCTGTAATACACTCATCAAAACCATATTCAATTCTTGAAAGACATATAGCACATTCGTCAATCTGATCCGTCAATTCGATTTGAGGTTGAGTTTCATCAACATTTTGTATGACCTCTATATTTTCGTGACACTTTTCACATAGCTCATTTTGAGGAACGATGACATCCGTCGTGGAAATTGATCCATCACTATTCATACACATATTTCCGTCAGTTCCATTAGCTTTTTCGTGATTATCCATATCTTCTGATATCACAGTAAGTTTTTAGATTCAACTTTTTAAAAATCAAATTTATTCTTTAAGAAAGCTCTATTTCTTCTTCTTATTCTTCTTTCGCACGGTTTTTTTTATCTTTTTCTTAGGTGTCTTTTTTCTCTTAGATAAATTCTTTGTAGATTTCTTAAATTTTTCTATCAATCCTTTATATAAAATATATGCATTTTCAATATCTATTCTATAAAGATATAATGGTGTTATCATTAAACCAAATAAAGCAAAGAAACTCTTTAACATATCACTCTCATCTATTCTTTCTAATAAATCATTATTATAAAACATAATGGGTAATAACATACCTAAACTATAAACATCTATCTTCGTAATTATTTCTAGAAAATCTGGTTTCCATTCTGAATCTAAATAATTATTAAAAACATTAGTAATAGATAATTTAGCATCTCTTTTAAATAAGGTATATATTGTTTTATAAGTATCAGAATTATTTCTAAATTCAGTAAAATTATTTTTTTCTAATTCTTTTTCCATAGATAATAGTTTCTTTTTATCTGTTTGTGAAAATAAAAATTCAGGTGGATACCATAAATATAATCTAGATGTATTTTCCTCATTAAATGCTCTTTGTTTAAAATGTTTAAGATTACTATATTTTGCTGATAAACCAAAATCTATAAATTTAAAATATTCACAACATCTCGCTAATACAATATTATTTGGTTTTACATCCAAATGAGATATATTATTTTTTTTTAATTCTACCAATCCTAAAAATAACATATCTAATTTATCCATAATATCTAGAAATTTTGTTTCAATACTTTTTATATTTTCATTTGGATCATCTAATTTATCTTCAAAAAAATTTTCAAATGTTTCACCACCATAATCACCAACCAACATAATACTATGTTTGTCAAATAATTCTCTTTTTTTTGTATTTTTATTTCCTTTTAATTTAATACTTGATTCTTCTATACTGGGGTCACCTATACAATCATATAAACCTTTATCCATTTTTTTAGCTAGATCAAATGAAGGCGGTTTACATAATTCATCAAATACTAATGACCATTCCTTATTACCAGGTATCTTTCTTATTATATCATCTATTTCTTTTTCTCTGTCAGTATATTCTTTTGATTTTTTACCGAATACAATCTTAGATATTTTTTTATCATTTCTAGGAGTTTTTTTACCTTTACATGGTATACTTGGTTTTACTATACAACTACTTGATCCAGTAGCCAATAATGAACCACCTTTCATATATACATTATATTATAAAAAAATATATACATGTTTATTTACAAATATATTTACTTAATTTGACTCATAATTTCCTTCATCTTACTCAACAACGCTCTTCTATGATCTTTACCTGGAAAATTGCAAACTGAAAATGAATCCATATAACTAATAACTATAAATGAGTTTTTCTCTTCAAGTTGCTCCAAAATATGTTGAACATTTTCCAGACACTCAAATACTGTACTGAGAGGAAAATCTGATACACCATATTCACCCAGGAAAAGTTTTGTTGTGACATAACCAATTGGATCTTTAAGAGACATATATTTTTCTTTCTGTGCACTATGGATATCACTAATACAAGTTATGGTAATTGATTCTTTCCATGTTGAATCCTCAACGGGTGAACGTTTGTTCTCCATTGTATTCTTATATAATCCAGCTACATCTTCACCTTCCAAGTAAGCACCATTTCTACAATTCCACTCAGGAAAATCATCTGCTCCTGAAAACAGTGTCTTCTTAGGAAGAATCTTGTCTTTTCTATCTTCACTGAATAATTGTATACGAGGCTCGTCTTCACGAAACCGAACAGATTTCTTAGGAGGTAGGACCTTCACTACTTTGGCGACGGGTAGACCGAACTCCACCACGGATACCTCTCCAAAAGCAAATGGCATGGGTTCTTTGATAGTCAGGCAACCGTTCATTTGTACGCAAGCCATGATAAATATACTTTATAAAAAAAAATTTATTCTTTTCAAATTTATTAGTTTAATCTGTTCCTAAAAGAAGAGATCTTCCTGTAATAATATTGTTTCATAAGAGGATTCATTTCTTTCTCGTTTATAATTCTATTTATTTCCAATATAAGATTATTTATAATCATTTCTTCTTTATTAGAGATTTTACGTTTAACAACGTTTTTACTCATCTTCTTGGGACGAGGTGTTGTATTACCTATAAGCCGTTCATTACATTTAGATATATATGCGAGTGTATCATCATCTCTCCTAATGAGACACGGCATTTATATTATTTATTAAAAAAATATTATAACTATATCAAATTTTATTTATTCTTCTTCATCGGTATCTTCATCACTCAAATCGAAATCATCAAAATTACCAGGTTCCGTATTATCTTCTTTTTCATCATCAACATCAACACCGTATTCACCGGTATTCTCATCCTCTCCACCACCAGAATCGCCTCCATCATCATCAATGTCTTCAACAGTATTGTCTTCTTCAACCACATCATCATCACCAGCATTGTCTTCGTCTGCTACAACCGACTCATTATCATAACCACTATCATTTTTCTCGCTAGTTGATTTATCATTCTCTTGAACAGTTGATTTCCGAATAGATTCCTTACCGGGAATAACGCCCACACCTGCAGCATCATCCTCAGGTACAGAATTATATTCATTTGTGTCTTCTTCAAGTGTTTTCTTGATAGTTTTAGGAGGGGACCTAATCTTCTTTTCTGGCTTGGAGTCAATCCACGTTAGAGATGACCCGTCTCTTTTTGTTGGGTTAGACAGGCGTTCATCTGTGATAATACCCATCCATCCATGAAGTAGTATACCTCTTTCAGAAATCTTCCGGAGTTCTTCAACTTTACCTGAAAGATCAAGAATGGATTCAGGGTCTTTGCAGTGTTCTTCATAGATTTTCAAAGCTTCACTAGCATGTCTCTTGCAAAAGAGACCATCTTTCTTATAGAAAGAACACTGTCCTCCATAACCGTGATTCCAAACGCGGCACTGACACTTTTCAGGATTTATAGGTGAAGAAGCTTTCTGCGCTTTGCTACCTGAACTTTTCTTTCTCTTAGGAGAGGACGGTTGTGAAGAAGGTTCATGTGATTTGGTGTGGGTGATAATACAATTATTGAGAATAGAATCTGATTTGAGATCTTCAATAGAGAAGCTCTTATTGGAGTAGTTTTTCACCAGGTGATTAAATACCTGCTCGTTGAACCAATCCGTTCCGATTTCAATGTTGGAGATCGCAGACATTGTGTATAGATATTTGCTATTGAATGTTCAAGCAATTGGTGTTTAAATCTCAACAAAAAAATTTCAAATTTATTCTGTGAGCAAAAAAATGTTCACAAAGAATAAACTAACTATATTTACATACTAATTAATAACTAAACGATTTAATACAGATGTTTGAAGATTTATCCAACCACCTGCTCTCTTATTACAATTATTAATTAAATATTCTTTATTGTTTTTTATTATATCTTTTATATTCTCTAATGTATACTTTTTATCAAATACATCTACTTGTAAACAATACGCATATAAATATGTTTCTTTTATATTAAATATAATATTGTCAGGATCACAAAATGATGATATATACATTACTTTATCACTTTTTGATACTTTTAGTGATTGTGATCTACCATATTGATACCAAATTTTATATTCTTTTTTAGCTTTACCTTTTTCTCTTGATTCTAATTCTCCTTTTTTGGTTAACAAGTATTTATATGTTTCTGGATTTATTTTTTTAAAATCATCTTCCAAAATAATATTAGCATCATCATTATATGGATAAATAATATATTTATTTAATTCACCTGTTGATAATGTCTTCCAACAAGGTTCATCATATAATTTTTCACCATGAATATATACATCGTCTTTTAATGTAGCTAACCCATTCCGAATAGTACATATTTCTTTTAATTGAATTTTAGATTCATCTATTTTTTCATTAAATATATTATATGTTTTTTTGCATATATCTTCATATTTAATATTATTTCCTTCTTCATTTAATTTTGAATATATTAAATTATCTTTATTATTTTTATTAATTATTGTGATACATACATATGTAGAAACATTTGGAAATATTTTTTCAGATTTATAATCAATAATTTTATATATTAATTTATTATCAATTAAATATTGTCTTAAATTTGTACTTGATTTATTTGTTAAATATGAATTAGGAGTAATCATTACTAATACACCACCATCATCTAATAATTCGGTACATTTATAAATAAACGCATAATATATATCCATTGCTCCTAATAATGAATATTTTTCTTTTAAGAAAACTCTATAATCAGGAGATAAATCCTGAATCTTAATATATGGTGGATTCATTATAATATTTTTGTATTTTTCATTAAATTCTTTTTTAAGAAAATCTAATTTATATTTATTAATATTTAATTTACTAGGACATTTATCTAAATAATCTTTATTTATTTCATATAAATCAATTTTATCATAATTATCTAAATTAATATATTTTAATAGTTGACCATCACCCGAAGCAGGTTCTAGTAAATTTCCATCATTTTTTAAATAACTGCTCATTATTTCAGATATATTATCCGGTGTGAAAACTACACATTTATTAAAATCTGATAATGTTTTATCTATTAAATTATTATCTTGTGATTCATATCCAGGTTCAGGTTCAGGCTCTGGCTCTGGCTCTGGCTCTGGATCTGGTCCTGGCTCTGGCTTTGGTTCTGGCTCTGGCTCAGGTTCAGGTTCATTATCATTAATATTTGTTTTTAAATTCTTATCTAATTTTTGAAGATTATCTAATTCTATATCTTTATCATGTTTTTTTTGTATTAAATACATTATTTCATTTACTTTTTTATCTTCATTAGATTGTTGTGATAATCCTTTTGCTCCTTTAAATTTATCATATTTAAATGCATATTTTTCATATTTATAATTTTCTAATAATCCTTCCATTTCATTTATTTTAATTATAATATTCTTATCATCATCATTATATGATAATACAATATATTTTGATATTTTAAGTCCATCATCTATCATATTTTTTAAAGATAATAAAGCATCACCATGTTTCTTTGATTTTCTATAATTATATTTACTTCTATTATAATTATCAGGTATACCCACTACATTAGAATATTTTGTTGTATCATCTAGTTTATTATTAATAATAGTGTTTAATAAATGATAATTACTTGAATATGGAGCATCTGTATAAGGAATATCCATATATATTAAATCTAAATCACAAATTTTATCTGATTTCACTAATTCATTTGAATCTTCATTGAAACATTTAACATCAACTGGATTTAACCAAGTAATCTTATCTAATCTAATAGGTTTTGTTATTCTTGATGTATCATCACCTGCTGATCCACCCCAAGCACCTATACCAGTTTTCTTATCTTTATAAAATCCTTTCATTAAAATACAATTAACATTTATTGTCATTTTTATTAATAATGGTGTAATACAATAATGAAATATATCTGATTCAACATTGTCTTCAATATATTTACGCAAAGTATCAATAATTAATGCATTTTCTCTGGTGTAGAAACATCGTTCTCCTTTTTTAATATCTTTTGTATTTTTTGGAGAATAATATTTACACATAATTCCTTCTATATATGGACCATTTTCAGCTATACAGTTCATTTTATCAATATGATTATTTATCCTTACTTGTTGAGAATACCTTGGTTTTTCTAAAAATGCTTTTGCCATTAAATATGAATATTTTTCTAAATCATTTGTATATAATTTTGAAGCATGTTTCGTAAATAATCTGGAACATACAGTTGTACCACAAAACGCATCAAATATATTTAATTTCTTTTTATTTTCTTTTTCTTTTATTTTTAATAAAATTTCTTCTAAATTATTTAATAATTTCCTTTTATTACCCATCATTGTCATCATGGTTTGATGAATATAATCAGAATATTCTTCATCTGAACGATCAATATTTGTTAAATATTTATCATATACAAGATCAATATTACAAGAATTAGAATTAATTATACATTTACTAAAATCATCAAAGAGATTTTCTAATAATTCTAAATTATTCATATTATAATAATATTAGTAAATTCTCTTTAAATTTTAATCAAATTTAAATAAATGTATTATTTGAGTTTAAAAATAATTTTAATTGTTCATATGTATCATCTATATCTTGAAAATATTTAAGATATACATATAATAATGAACCATAATAAAATGTATTTAACATAGTGTAAGTTGAATACATTATAAAGATACAATTTGAACATTTTGATGTATTTTTATCATCTATATTATCATTATATCCATAATTTCTAAAAGTAGGATTTTTATCCGATAAATTATATTTTTTTCTTATTTCGTTATTCATATACAAATATATATATTATAAGTTTTATATATTAATCTACTTCATCAATCGTTGGTCCAGATTCTTGTGCCATATCAGGTGGCATACCTCCTGGCATACCTCCTGGCATACCTCCTGGCATACCTCCTGGCATACCTCCTGGCATA
>ERZ807291.1485-NODE-1485-length-38002-cov-8.654992_pt1 | contig 38002 bp, 37 predicted proteins | sample MGYA00521257_ERZ807291 | MGnify/ENA primary metagenome ERZ807291 (study PRJEB31413, sample SAMN03169783) | marine metagenome | biome: Marine; feature: Water; material: Subsurface seawater | place: North Sea | collected 2011-04-28 | depth 1 m m ...
TATCTTGCTGAAAAGAGAATTGCTTTTGATCTTAATGATGACGATTTCGCTAATGGAATTAAATCTATTACTAAAGCGTTTCTGAATGACTCAAGTTCGGATAACGAAATATCCATGCTGACTGACACTCTCTTTACTTCAATAATCCCAACAGAACTCATGAATTGGGAAAAAAACGCTAAAACTTGGTCCAATACTGCAGCAAATTGGGTAGCAAGACTAACAAGTATATTGATTGAAACTGTCCCTTTAAACAAGTTAACAGCAGTTAATGAGAGTGTAGTATCCACAGTTTTTAGCATATTCAAAGACTCTGGGTCTATTCCTTCCATCGGTTTGTATGGTGGTATCACTCCAATTGATAATCATAGCGAAGCAAATGATGAAATGAAATTTGACGGACTTTTAAAAGATTACATGAAATTTGACCCGATTAAAAGTCATCTATTTAGTCTCGCTTCATTTAATATCTCCAAAAGTTTCACTACTAGAAAAGATTTTCTTACTGTTGATAAGATTGAAGAATTATCTAAAGAGTTAGCTCGTTCCACAATACCTATAATTTTACAAGAAATTAGTTTGCTAGACGGTGATAACAGTCTTTTTGCTTACGAACTATCTAAAGTAATGTCAGAAAACTTAGTTAAAGGTGCAGTAACATCAATTATATCTGACGATTCATACAATTCTCAAGAATTTCCCTCACTACTTACAGAAGAACTGTCTTTCTACATTGCTAATGAAGCTATAACTGAAAGCCTAAACATAGACTCTGAAAACTGGGAAATTGCTAAGATTGCTGAGTCTTTATCTCGAGGAACAATGATTGGTGCGCAGATGGCAGCCATTCATGAAAAATCACTAGATTACACTGCAGGGTGGGAAAGTTATGAACGAAAACAACTTGCTAAATCCTCAGCATTTGGTAGCTCCAAGGGAGCTAGTGAAGCCAGATTTAAATATTGGGATGATGCCAACCCCAACATGAAAGAAGAATTAGCACCACAAGCAAGATTTGACCTAGTACAAATCTCTCATTCAAGTGCAGTTGGTTCAATGATCGGTGGTGTTGCTATGTCAAACTATTTTCCTCACCCAAATGATAATATCGCGCTTATTAATTTTGCTGCACAAGGTACTACTGCTGGGAGCATGAATGGAATAATAGGCGATATCTCTGATCAAGATTCTACTGAGTCATTTGAGATTGAAATTGCACGAGCCAGTTCACATGGAGCAACCCTTGGAGCAAGCTTTCAAACTGTTGCCCTAACAAACGCAAACCCCGACTCGAAAACTGCCGATCGTTTAACGCTAGATAGCGTTCAAGCAGCAACTTATGGATCAACATTTGGTGCAATTGCTGGAATTGGCGATAAAAGCAATTCTTCAACTGAACCTAAAGATTCGTTAATCCTCAAACAAGCCACCAAGCAAGGTTCTATTGAAGGGGCTTTACTGGGTTCATCTTTGGGCAGTGGTTATGCAGTTGATAGTGAGAATGAAAAGAACATCAGATCTAGATCAGCCATTATAAAATCTGTTGCAGAAACTAATGCAAACGCAGCTCAAAGTGCCAATAGTAACAAGGCTACAAAAGCTATCAAAACAAGCACTAATGACATGCTCAAACTAATGAAAAAGTTTAATATAAACCCACGTTTTACAAACCCAACCAAAGTATTTAAGACTCGAATTATAAAAAATGAAGAAGAAGATTTTCCGGTTGAAGATCAACTTAAAGTAGCTTCTCCAATTTAATTCTAATTGGCATTTGATTATTCAATGCTTTCTAACTAAACTGCATCGCTTTTTTACTTTTATTATAATGAACACTTCTGATATTGGACTAATTGGTCTTGCAGTGATGGGTCAAAACCTAGCACTTAATATTGCAGATCATGGCTTTCGTATTTCTGTATTTAACCGCACCTTTGGTAAGACCGAGCAATTCATGCACAAAAATGAGCATGAAAATGTTGTGGGCTACCGAGAGTTAAAAGATTTCATCCAATCCTTGTCTAAACCTCGGAAAATAATTATTATGGTCCAAGCTGGCAATGCGACAGACGCAGTTATTGAAAGCTTACTGCAACATTTGGATCAAGGTGATGTTATCATCGATGGAGGCAATGCTAAATGGACAGACACCATAAGGCGCGAAAAAAATCTTCACCAAAAAGGTTTTTATTTCGTTGGCTCAGGTGTTAGCGGTGGGGAAGAGGGTGCACGGTTAGGGCCTTCACTCATGCCAGGAGGCACTCTTGAATCATGGAATTTAATAAAAGATATTTGGACCAGTATTTCTGCAAAAGTTGATGAAAATACAGGCAAACCCCTCGAAGGTGGTAAGCCAGGAGCTCCCGTTTCAGGTGGATTCTCTTGTGCTGCTTATATTGGGTCCAATGGCGCTGGTCATTATGTGAAAATGGTTCACAACGGAATAGAATATGGTGACATGCAAATGATATGCGAAGCCTATCATTTATTGTCCTCGATTGGGGGCATGGAACCACAAGAGATAGGTGAAGTGTTTAAACAGTGGAATGCAGATATTCTGGATTCCTTTTTAGTTGAAATAACCGGTGATATATTATGCCAAAAAGATCCCTCTACGAATAAACCCTTTGTGGATATAGTGCTAGATACTGCTGGACAAAAAGGGACTGGCAAATGGACTTCTGTGAATGCATTAGATATGGGCGTGCCCGCTCCAACAGTTTCAGAAGCGGTTTTTGCGAGGTGTCTGAGTGCAGTAAAAGAAGAGAGAGAGATGGCATCAAGTGTACTTTCTGGTCCAAGCCTAGAAAATCTAAATGTTTCAAAAACCGAGTTAATTCAATCTGTTAGAGATGCCTTGTATTGCTCTAAAATATGTTCCTACGCACAAGGCTTTCAGCTCATGAGGGAAGCCCAAAAAGAGTATGACTGGCATTTAAATTTTGGCGAGATCGCTCAAATCTGGAGAGGCGGTTGTATTATAAGAGCCGCTTTTCTTCAAAAAATAACAGAAGCCTTTGACCGAGATAAAAATCTCCCAAATCTACTGTTAGATCAGTATTTCAAAAATTGCATCAATGATTATCAATCAAATTGGAGAAAGGTCGTCTCTATGGCCTCTGAAAATGGCATACCCGTCCCTACTTTTTCCTCTGCTCTATCCTACTATGATGGATATAGGTCAGCTCGTTTACCCCAAAATTTACTCCAAGCACAAAGAGACTACTTCGGTGCTCATACATATGAAAGAACAGATCAAAGCAGAGGTCAGTTTTATCATTTAGACTGGCTACACCCTGAAAGACCAGAAATCAAAGTTTAGTTTTACTAGAACTACTTTATTTTTGATCAGTAAATTTAAGATAAAAGTTCTTAACTAGATTATAATCAAGTTCTTTACATGTTGAGTCTACAATAAGATCAAAATTAGTAGCTTGTTCTATTTCGTGCTGTGCCGTTTGGATCCTTCTTTTAATTTGTTCGTGACTATCGGTGCCCCGAGTAATCAACCTAGTTTCTAGTTCTTTAATGGATTTTGGTCGGATAAAAATAGTTAGTAACTTAGAACTCATTTCTGCGAATTCCAGGAATATTTTCTGTATAGACTGAGCACCATTGACATCTATGTTGATAAGTAAGTTCTGACCTGAAAAGGTTTCAAACAAGAATTTTTTCAGTGTACCGTAATAATTTCCATGAATTAATTCATATTCAGCAAAATCCTCATTACTAATTCTTTTTTTAAATTCATCACGCGACAAGAAAACATAATCAACGCCGTCAACCTCATTGCTTCTGGGTGATCTGGAGGTGGCCGTAACCAAGCGACTAAGATGAGGGGAAAAATCATTAACTAACTTGTCGCAAATAGTAGTTTTACCAACACCTGCAGGTCCTGAAATTAAAATGATGAAGTTCGACATTTATTTAATAAGCAAGTACTGACAAAAGCAAGCTCAGTCCGCACAACATAAAACAGCCACCTAGATATTTACTTCGTCTTCCTCGATTGTATATAAAAGAAAAGAAGTCTCTCATTCTGTACGGATAAGCACCTAAATACAAAGCGACTAGAATCATAACATACACAACTGAAACTAAAAAAAGACGCGCACTGGGCGATTGCAAAAAGGCAGAATCTAACACTTCTCGGGAATATAAAAGCGTTATTATCGAGAGTGCCCGAACAGCCAAGAAATCTTTGGTAAAAAAGAAAGCTGAAAACAAAATGCAAACTGAAAGTATTGTGATTATGTGTTTATAATCCCCAAAATCAGCTTCCCCTAGATGCATAACATGCCCCAAAAGAAACCAACATGTCGCTAATGTCATGAGAATGTAAGAAGGCAGTCTCGAACGAGGAAATGATACCAATTTAGACTTAATGCTAAGATTACCTGATAAAAAAAGGCCGCCAAATATAACAAACAAGAATCCGGTGAGTAAGGTATAATCTATTAAATTCATGATGTACTAAGAAACGGTTTCACCGAAAAGGGTGTTTGTTGAAACATTGACTATACGAACTGGAACAATATCACCAATTAATCTTTCTTCAGCCGGAAAAATAACTTTCCTGAAACATGGAGTACGACCAGTTAACGCCCCCTCTCCTTTCCTAGCTTTTCCTTCGACAAGAACATCAACATGGGAGCCAATTAATTTTTGGTTAGATATTTTGGATTGACTTTCTAGAATGGAAAGTAGCTCTTGATTGCGTTTTTCTTTAACAATTTGCGGGACTTTATCATCTAGGCTGGAAGCTAGTGTGCCTGACCTTTCGCTGTACTTAAATATGAAAGCCATTTCAAAGCCGGCTTCAATAAAGAGATCTTTTGTCTGCTTAAAGTCTTCTTCTTCTTCTCCTGGGTAGCCAACAATAACATCCGTGCTTAATCTCATATTTGGATTAGCATCTCTCAATTTCCTAACAAGTTTGATGAATTTAGACCTAGTGTAGGGGCGATTCATAGATTTGAGAATCTTATCCGAACCACTTTGCATTGGGATGTGAGCATAACTACCAAGCTTTTCCAAGTGCGAGAATGAATCGATTAAGTCATCCCCAAAAGAAGACGGGTGAGGCGATGTAAACCTAATGCGTTCAACGCCTTTAATGGAATGAAGTTTTTCTAATAACTGCACAAAGGGGGTTTTATTCCCCATGCGTTTAAAAACACCTCTCCCGTAAGCATTTACTATTTGTCCAAGTAATGTAATTTCTTTGACTCCATTAGAAGTAAGTTTTTCTACTTCTTCTACAATTTCATTTATTGTTCTGTATCTTTCTCGCCCTCTTGTTTTAGGAACAATACAAAAGGAGCAGTTCATGTTACAGCCCTGCATGATTGAAACAAAGGCAGAAACCGAGTTTGTCGGTGAAATGATATGATTCTTGATGTAATCCTGTGAATTCACTTCTTCGGCAAGCTCGATAATTGGTGACTTGAGATTGGAATTTTGATCTTGAAGAGTATCAAGAAAATCAGGAATACGATGAAATTTTTGAGTTCCTGCAACTAAACCAACCTTCGGTAACAATTTTATAAGATCATCTCCCTTATTCTGGGCCATGCATCCCATGATTCCCAAAATGAATTTTTCATCATTCTTTTTCTTAGAAAGTACATGTCCTGCTTTACCAATGGCCTTCACTTCAGCCTGCTCTCTGACACTACAAGTATTTAGCAGTACAATATCCGCTTCTTTCTCATTACCTACAAGCGAATAACCACGCTTCAATAAGCTCGATGCAACCTGCTCAGAATCCCTTTCGTTCATCTGGCACCCATAGGTTTTTATGTATACACGACTCATAAATTTTATAGAGTTACAACTTATCTAAAAGAGATAAGATTCCAGTATTTTATAGTTTGTAATAACCCGAGAGGTTTTGCCCAATAGAACATCCTCAGAATTATGGCCATTACTGAACAAAATACAATCAATACCTAAATAATCAGCAATTTCGAAGTCGTGCACAGTATCACCTACAAGTAAGATTTTATTGGGTTCTAAAGCTATTTTATCTAAATGAGTTTTAGCAATTTCTTTTTTCCCTGCTGCTCGGATATTTCTAACACCCGAAATGAAAGAAAAATATTTATTTAAGTCGTGATAATTGACAAACTCCTTGATATCAGAGTCTTTGCCCGCAGACAATATAGATTGATTAACTCCAAAATTATTGATCACAGCCAATATAGATTGGACTCCAGTATGCAAATTACACTCTAAAAAATCACTTTTATATCTTGAGATGAAAAAAGTATTTAAAGCTTTATAATTAAAACCGGATGATGGTAAGCCTAGACTTTTATAAAATAAATTAACAGGAAAACTAAAATTTTTTCTGTAGTTTGAAATAGTAATAGAAGGCAATTTCTCGTATGTAAGAGCTTCATTGAGAATTCTAACACATAATTTGACATCATTTATTACGGTTCCATTCCAATCCCAAATAATATGTTGATATTTCACAAAAAAGGACCTTATTCAAAATTTGAAAACTAAAAAGCCTGAAAATTAACATAGGCACTAAAACATCTTGCTTATAATCTAAATGGTTACAAAGTAGAAATTAATCAAATTTTTCATATGTCCAAACAAAGCCAAAACAAAAGCCAAATAACCAACAAAAATTCAGACTTAGACCTTGCCTTTCAAGGAATTAACAAAAAATTCGGAGAAGGTGCACTCATGAAGCTTGGGGATGCTAAGAAAATGAATGTATCCGTTATTTCCACCGGTTCCTTAGCAGTCGACCTATCACTTGGTGCAGGTGGATTGCCACGTGGCAGAATTGTAGAAATTTATGGCCCTGAGTCTTCGGGAAAGACAACATTCTGCTTAAGTGTAATCGCTGAAGCTCAACGTAAAGGTGGGAATGCTGTCTTTGTAGATGTAGAGCATGCCTTAGACCCAAGATATGCTAAAATTGTCGGGGTCGATTTGGACAACTTAATGGTTTCACAACCTGAAAGCGGGGAAGATGCCTTAAATATAACTGAAACACTTATAAGGTCAGGAGCCATTGATGTAATCGTTCTTGATTCAGTTGCAGCACTGGTATCAAGACAAGAATTAGACGGTCAAATGGGAGACACAACTGTCGGCCTGCAAGCTCGTATGATGAGTCAAGCAATGCGCCGGCTCACAGCCGCAATCTCAAAAACAAATTGCGTTTGCATATTTACAAACCAAATTCGAGAGAAAATAGGTGTTATGTTTGGTAGTCCCGAAACAACACCCGGGGGCCGTGCATTAAAGTTTTTCTGCTCTATCAGGATGGATATAAGAAGAATAGGACAAATAAAAGAAGCAAATGGGACGGTCACAGGTTCCAGGACCAGACTTAAAATTGTAAAAAATAAGGTCGCTCCACCTTTCACCGCTTGTGAGTTTGATATTATGTACAACGAAGGAATCTCAAGAACCGGTTCTATTCTTGATCTTGGTATTGAACATAACATTGTCACTAAAAAAGGAGCATGGATCTCTTTTGATGGCAACTTAATCGGTCAAGGCCGAGAAGCTGCAAAGATAGCACTTTCAGAGGATCAAGCATTAATGGAAAAAATTACTGAAGCTATCCTTGAAAAAGTAAAAGTTTCTGTTGGTTCAGTACTTGCACAGGTTAAGGAAGAAGATTCCGATTAGATAAAAAACTTATACCATCAGGTAATCGATGACGGATACGATAGTTGCTGTTGCAACCCCTTCTGGTGAATCTGCACTAGCTATCATTAGACTAAGTGGCAACACATGTAAAAAAATAATATCACAATGCTTCACTACCCCCTCCCCTACCCCAAGGCATTCATATTTATCAGAATATAAAAACAAACAGGGTGAAAATATTGATCAAGTAATTTGGTGCTATTATCAAAACGGTAAATCTTTCACTGGTGAAGAAATGCTTGAGATATCATGTCATGGAAATCAATTTATTATAGATGAAATATTACAAGATTTGTTGTCCCTTGGTGTAAGAGTAGCTAATCCAGGTGAATTTACAAAACGGGCATACCTTTCAAAGAAAATCGACTTAGTTCAAGCTGAAGCTATTGCAAGTATAATATCAGCTAAAAGTACAAAAGAAGCCAAACTTTCAAAGAAAAACCTTGAGGGTAATCTTTCCAGTAGAATTATTAAACTGCAGAGCAATATGCTTAATACACTTTCAAGGGTAGAAGCCTTTATAGATTTCCCCGAAGATGATTTAGGTAAAAGCCAAAGCCTGTCAATAATTTCACAAATAGCTCATGATCATGAAAATATATCAAATCTATCATCAGCATACCATCGAAATAGAAAACTTTTATCTAAGCAATTAATCGCATTAGTTGGTTCACCAAACGCAGGTAAAAGTACACTCTTTAACTGTCTTGTTGGATATGACAGATCAATTGTAAGTTCCGAACAAGGGACCACGAGAGACTATGTTTCACAAGATATAATAATTAATGATTATAGAGTTAATTTGGTAGACACAGCTGGACTGAGAGAGTCTCAGGACACAATTGAATCCACTGGTGTACAAAACACACTAGAACAAATTGAAAGAGCTGATTTGATTATCTTAGTGCTTGATGCATCGGTCCCCTACCCTTCTGAATTGTCAGCCTATATCAAAAATACATTTAACAGAAAAAAAATCATCATTGTTGAAAACAAAAATGATCTTAAGCGAAAGATATCAAACAATGTTTATCCTGATTGTTTTTGTATTCAAAGCATTAGTGCAAAAGACCATAAAGGTATCGAAGATATTATTTCAGCAATAACAAAATGTCTGCAAAATGATACAAGCGAGGATTCCGAAATTAATATATTAATAAACTTGCGCCAATATAGCAGCCTAATTGACGCGAGCGAAAGCCTTAAAAAAGCTAAAATATTATTGGAAAAAAACGATGACTATCTTTTGGCTGCAATAGAGATCAGAGAAAGCTTACATCAAATCGGAGAAATTGTAGGCCAAACAGATAATGAGGCTATGCTTGATAAGCTTTTCAGTAACTTTTGTATTGGAAAATGAAATCTCTTATTGGTGAAAATCAAAGCAATCCATTTGATGTTATTGTTTGCGGAGCAGGACATGCTGGTTGTGAAGCTGCACTTGCTTCCTCAAGACTAGGCTCAAAAGTTTTATTACTTACGGGTAATTTAGATACAATTGCACAAATGAGTTGTAATCCAGCCATTGGTGGCCAAGCAAAAGGGCAAATCGTCAGAGAAATTGATGCCCTTGGTGGTGGAATGGCTGTAAATACGGATGCTTCAGCGATTCAATACAAATTGTTAAACACTTCAAAAGGTGAGGCAGTACAAGCACCGCGAGCACAATGTGACAAAAAACGGTATCAGCTTAGAATGAAGCATATATTGGAACTTGAGAAAAATATATCTATTTTCCAAGCTTTAGTAGATGGCTTAATCATCAAAAACTTCAAATGTATTGGTGTAAAAACAACTATAGGGCTACATTTTTTTGGTAAGACTACCATTGTTACTACTGGTACATTCCTTCAAGCTATGATGCACATTGGTAAGGAAAAAGCAAAAGGGGGACGACTGGGAGATCATGTTGCCACTGGACTGTCAAAAGATTTCCAAGATTGCGGCATAAAACTTGGAAGGTTTAAAACTGGGACACCCCCTCGGCTTCATGGTGGAACAATCAACTTCGATCAACTTGAGAAGCAATCCGGCGATGAACTGCCGACAAAATTTGCGTTTTATGACACACGTCCAGAAAAAGAAAAGTTCTACGTGGAACAAAATGCAAGATGGTTCCACGAGGAACGTCTACCTTTTATGCCTAGGCAAGTAGATTGTTTTGTAAGTAACACTCAAGCTTCTACCAAGAAAATTATAGAGGCAAACCTACACTTATCGCCACTATACAAAGGAGACATTGAAGGTACTGGACCCAGATACTGCCCAAGCATTGAAGATAAAACCGTTAAGTTTAGTAATAAAGATAGTCACAAGATTTATCTTGAGCCCGAAGGATTAGATACGGATGAATGGTACATCAATGGCCTATCAACAAGCCTTCCGTTTAATGTTCAAAAAGAAATTCTACGGACTATTCCAGGGCTCGAGGAAGCTCAAATTTTGAGACCAGCTTATGCCGTAGAATATGATTATTCATACCCAACACAACTTTCATTTTCACTAGAATCCTTAAAAGTTGAATGTCTTTTTTTTGCCGGTCAAATTAATGGAACATCAGGATATGAAGAAGCTGCCGCACAAGGTTTGGTTGCCGGAATTAATGCAACACAAAAATGTAATAATAAAGAACCTATACAATTTCAAAGAAGTGAAGGTTATATTGGCGTTTTAATTGATGACCTAGTGACAAAGGGAACTAACGAACCTTACAGGATGTTTACAAGTCGTGCAGAGTTTAGACTTTTATTTAATCATGGTAGTAGCGAACTACGGTATCTAAATAAATTGAGAATGGTAAACCTAGTTTCAAAAGAAAGACTCAAAAATATTGAAAATAAATTATCTACAATCGAAAAATGGTATGACTTAGCATCCACCAAAAAAATATCAGGGAACGATTCTTATGCCGATTTAATCCGAAAGGGGAGGGGAGCAATAAGTTTCTCACCTGAATTTGACGCTCTGTCCCAAGAAATAAGAAATGAAATCCACTATAGAATTAAATATGAAGGATATTTAGGTCGTGAGATGAAAAATATTGAAAAACTTAAAACTGCTGAAAATTTTAAAATACCAAAAGGTTTTGATTTTAAGTCTGTACCGGGTTTGAAAAACGAGTGTCTACAGAAATTTATCTCTATATGCCCAGAAACAGTTGCTCAGGCTTCACGCATTCCAGGTGTTACACCTGCAGACATTAATGTCCTAATGGTTATGATTCATAGGTAAATACTATGAACGGCCTACAAAAACTATTATCACAAAAGAAACAAAGAATTGCCGATTTAAATAAAACAATTGATACTTTATACAATGATTTCAAAGTTCACGATTCGATTGACATAAACCTAGAACTAGGAGCCGGCCATGGGCATTGGCTTACGTCTTTTTCTGAAAAAAAAGAGGATGAACTTTTTTTAGGGATAGATTTAATTTCAAAAAGAGTCGAAAAAGCTAATCAAAAAATTAAAAAGCGAAATTTAGAAAATGTTTTATTTCTAAAAGCCGAAGCAATTGAGTTACTGCAGTCCTTACCTTCATACATCTCAATTAAAAATTGTTATATAATGTATCCAGATCCATGGCCCAAAAAGCGACACCACAAAAGAAGGTTAGTTAACGAATACTTTTTAGAATTGCTTGCATTTAAATGTAAAAATTCTTCAAAACTTTTTTTTATGACTGACCACGACCAATACTTTTCCTGGACAAAATCTAAAATTCATCTTTCCAAGTTTTGGTCTTTAGTTGAAGGAAATTGGCCTCATTCTGAAATAAGCTATTTTCAGGATTTGCTACCTCAAAATAATTTTTTAATCGCGGAGCACCACAACTCATAAGTTTATCTAATTTTGATTTTAAGCAGAAATTAGAGATTGTCTGTTTTACATTAATAATATCGATGTTGTTTGACCAATTTTTATTGAGAGCCTATTACTAACACTTTTTAATTTGAAGTCATTAGCTCCAGTTATCGCTTTTCTCTTTTCTTCCATGCAGGTTTTTGCTGCAGGAGATGGGGTGCACCTTAAAGCTGAACAATTTTTAAACATAGGGGGCATTCCTATTACTAACTCAATGATTACTAGTTGGTTTGTATCACTTTTAATCATTGTGCTTATCAAAATTCTTGTTGGTAGCCCTCAACTTATTCCTAGTAAAGGTCAGATTATCGTTGAATCCGTTGTTTCAGGACTTCGTGGTATGTTAGAGCCTATTGTTGGTAAGAAAGTCTTCTTTCCGTCATTCTGGCTACTTAGTGGACTTTTTATATTTATAATAATTCAGAATTGGTCTGGCCTACTTCCAGGAGTTGGTACAATTGGTTATGGAAGTGTGATCGACAACCACTTTAGCGTCAGTAAACCGCTTATTAGACCCGGCAATGCCGATATCAACATGACTTTGGCTTTAGCATTGGTTGCAAATCTCTTTTGGGTCTACTTCATCGTTAAATATGCTGGTTTTAAGGCCATTATTAAAGACTGGTTTGGAAACAAAGCGGACAAAAAAGAAGTTCATATTCTTATGTTTGCCGCATTATCAATAATTTTCATCGCTGTCGGTTTTATCGAAGTACTATCTATTGTTTTTCGTCCGGTCTCATTGACATTTAGATTATTTGGCAACGTGTTTGGTGGCGAAAGCTTACTTCACAGCATGTTTTACCTAGCTCCTCAAATAAACTGGATTCTCCCTGTTCCTTTTTACTTTATGGAAGTTTTAATCGGGCTCGTTCAGGCTCTCGTTTTTATGCTTCTTGTTGCAGTGTACATTGGATTAATCTGCAACCATGAAGAAGGGGATAACCATTAACTTTTCGCTTCGTGACTATAAACTAAATTGTAGGCGAGCGCTCACCATCATAAACACAAAACATCATTAATTATGTACGATATACTAGCACAAGCAGAACAAGTTTCACAAATTTCCGGTAGCATCCAAGGAGCCCTCGGTTGCCTAGGTGCAGCCATTGGCGTGGGAATCGTTGGGATGAAAGGCGTAGAAGCTGTAGGACGCAATCCAGATGCAGGTGGAAAGATTTTGGTTCAATCAATCCTCGGTATGGCTCTTGCCGAAGCGGTCGCCTTTTATTCTTTGTTCCTGTAATCCTCACTTGGAACGGGCATGACAACATTAGCTAGTATTACGGATACCGCACAAGGTATTGCTAACACCTTTGGTGTAGATTGGCCAATGCTTGTTGCCCAATCCATCAATTTTTTAATCGTCTCATTCGTAATTTGGAAATTTGCATTTCGAAATGTACTCTCAACCATTAAGGAAAGAGAAAAGCAAATTGCTGATTCTTTAAAAAATGCTGATCGAATAAAACTCGAATTAGAAGAAACAGAAAAAAAGCAACAGGAGACATTACAGGAAGCTTCGCTATCTGCTAAGAAAACTGTTACTGAAGCTCAAGATAAAGCAAAAGCGTTCATTGAAGAGCAAAAAGAAGATGCGCGCAAACAGGCTGAGGAAATCATAGCCAAAGCAAAATCGGCTATGGAGCAAGAAAGAGAGAAAATTCTGAAAGAAGCACGGGAGGAAATTGCATCCTTAGTAATTCTAACTACCACCAAAGTACTTCAGAAGGATCTTAGTGACGATGAAAAGTCTAGGTTTTCTAAATCTGCTATCGATAACCTTAATCTCAGCAACTAAAATTAAATGCCTTCATCTTCTAAGCATAAAATATTAGCCAAAAGCCTGCTAGGTCTAAGCTTAGACGAGCATGGTCATATTGATGAAAGTAAAGTGAAGGAAATACTTTCCAGCTTAAAAGAGTCCAAGGTTTCTGGATTAAAATCCCTTTTACGCTGCTTCTTTACTGAAGTCCGCCTTCATGAATACACTTATCACGCCAATGTGGAAATTGGCTGTAAAGAAGACCCCAGTATCACTAATTCCATCATTCAGAAAATTGAAGCTATTGTAGGTAAAAACATAAGGCTTACGATCACTGAAAATCCGAATATTATTTCCGGTTGCCGAATACGCTTAAAGGATGATGTCTACGAAGACTCCGTGAGTAGTAGACTGCATAAACTAGAAAAATCATTTCACTAATTCAAAAACAAAATTCATGAGTTCTATCACTGATCTTATCCGTAAGGAAATTGAAAACCTTTCTACAGACGCAACCCGGACCAATGTTGGGACGATTACAACTCTCGCAGATGGAGTTGCCAAAGTTGAAGGTCTTTCAAAAGTCATGTTTAACGAAATGGTTGAGTTCCCGAATAACATCTTAGGAATTGCCCTGAACCTTGAAGAAGACTCAGTTGGGTGCGTACTTCTTGGTGACACCAGTTCATTGAAAGAAGGGGATGAAGTCCGAACCACAGGAAAATTACTTTCGGTTCCGGTTGGTAAAGAATTACTCGGCAGGGTTGTAGATGCGGTGGGTAGGCCTATTGATGACAAGGGGCCAATCAACTCAGAGCTAAGCTCTCCTGTTGAAAAAATTGCTCCCGGTATTATTCCAAGGAAATCTGTGGATCAACCATTGCAAACCGGTATTATGGCCGTTGATTCCATGGTTCCCATCGGGCGGGGCCAACGAGAACTCATTATTGGCGATAGATCAACAGGTAAAACCACCATTGCGATCGATACCATAATCAACCAAGCCAAGATTAACAAACAAGGTGAAAAGTCTGGCGATCCTGACTTCAGGGCAGTTTATTGTATTTATGTTGCAGTAGGACAAAAGAATTCAAACATCGCTCGTACCATAAAAATTCTGGAGGAAGCAGGTGCACTTGAATATGTAATTATTGTATCTGCACCTGCTGCTGATAATCCTGCGAATCAATACCTCGCACCTTATTCAGGTTGTGCAATGGGGGAATGGTTCATGGAAAATGGTATGGATGCTTTAATAGTTTATGATGACTTATCAAAGCATGCAGTCGCTTACCGACAAATTTCCCTGATTTTAAAACGTCCCTCCGGAAGAGAAGCCTATCCTGGTGATGTATTCTATCTCCATTCCCGTCTACTGGAGAGATCTGCAAGACTGAATGAGCACAGCGGAAATGGTTCACTTACCGCTCTGCCTATCATTGAAACTCAAATGGGGGATGTTTCCGGTTATATACCTACTAATGTGATATCCATCACAGATGGTCAAATCTTCCTGGAAACCGATCTTTTCAACAAAGGAATCAGACCCGCTGTGTCAGTTGGATTATCAGTTTCACGTGTTGGGTCTGCTGCACAAATCAAGGCTTACAAAAAGGTGGCAGGCAAAGTTAAATTAGAACTTGCTCAATTTCGTGAACTTGCGGCTTTTTCGCAGTTTGAATCTGACTTGGATGCTTCAACTAAAGCAAGATTAGATCGTGGAGCTCGTATTGTAGAAATGTTCAAACAAGGTGCATACTCACCGATTCCTGTCGAAGTACAGACCGCAATCATGTGGGGTATTCAAAATGACTTCTTTGATTTAATCTCAGTTCAAGACATCGGCCGAGCTGTTCAAAGCCTCAAAGAATATCTTTCTACGCAAGGCAAGGAAGCATGCGAGGAAATTTACTCAACAGGTAAACTCGAAGATTCAACAGTCGAAAAGCTTAGGGTTGCCCTCGAGGATTGGAAGCGGACATTTGCTTAATAAAGCCTAACCCTTTCTATAATGGCATCCTCCAAAGACATTCGTAATAGAATAAAAGGCGTAAAAAGCACTAGGCAAATTACGCGTGCCATGCAGATGGTTGCTACATCCAAGATGAAGAAGGCCCAAGACAGTGCTAAATCTGGTAGGCCCTATGCACTACTGCTCTCAGATATTATCGTTTCTATTGCTGATGAATTTGAAGAAATTACCAGCTCTCATTTCATACAAAAACCAATTAAACATAGAGGCATCCTCGTAGTTGGCACTGACAAAGGTCTTTGTGGTGGACTGAACAGCAATTTATTCCGGCAATTATCAGACATTGACAGCTCTGCTAAATTTGTTGCCATTGGTAAGCGGGCGACTCAATATCTTAGTCGATCACACAAAGATTTATTAGCAGATTTTACATTACCTGATAAACCAACCTTTTCTGATGTCAGAAAAATTGTTGATTTTCTCCTACGAAGTTATGATGAAGGGAGAATCGACACCATAGAAGTGCTATTTACAAGCTTCATCAATACATTACAGCAAGAGCCTGAACTCGTTAGACTCTTTCCTCTTAACAGTCTTGACGAAATGAATGCAAAGCTTCACCAGAGATTTGGTTCCCTTGAGCATGAAGTGCCGAAAGACGACCGTGAGATAATTATCGAAGACCGAGACAAAATTCTCGCCGAAATTTCCTCTCTCTACCTGAAACAGGAAATCTTTCAACTCATATTAGAAGCACAAGCTTCTGAGCATAGTGCCAGAATGGTTGCAATGAAAACCGCTACAGATAATGCTGGCAACCTCATCGATGACTTAACCCTTCAATACAACAGAGCAAGACAAGCTGCAATCACTCAGGAAATTCTTGAAATATCGGCGGCTGCCTTCTCTGATTAATTCAATTCTCTTCTACCACCATGGAAAATAATAACTCAAAATCTGGAAAAATTATTCAAGTAATTGGCGCTGTTGTAGACGCTGAGTTCCCCGCGGGTGCCACTCCTGAGATATATGATGCTCTTGAAATATCCTACAAAATTGCGGACTCTGACACCGAAAGAAAACTTGTTCTAGAAACTCAACAACATTTGGGTGACAATCGAGTCCGAACCGTAGCAATGTCATCAACTGAAGGTATCGTTAGAGGAATGGATGTTATCAACACAGAAGCTCCGATTTCTGTACCTGTAGGTGAAAAAGTTCTTGGTAGAATTTTTAATGTCACGGGTGATACTGTTGATAATAAAGGACCTTGTGGTAATGAAGAAACCCGCCCAATCCATCGACAGGCCCCCACCTTGATGGAGCAAAATACTGAAGCCAACATCCTTGAAACTGGGATTAAGGTAATTGATTTGATTTGTCCCTTCATCAAAGGCGGGAAAGTAGGAGCTTTTGGTGGTGCTGGTGTTGGCAAAACTGTGGTTATCATGGAACTTATCAACAACATTGCAAAGGCCCACGGTGGTTACTCTGTATTTGCCGGGGTAGGGGAGCGCTCCCGTGAAGGTAATGACTTGTACCAAGAAATGTCAGAAGCAGGAGTTATTAACCAGGAAGATATTTCTAAATCCAAAGTAGCCTTGGTTTATGGCCAAATGAATGAACCTCCAGGGGCTCGCATGAGAGTTGCTCTCTCAGGTCTGTCAATGGCTGAGTATTTTCGAGATGAAATGGGCCAAGATGTTTTGCTTTTTGTAGATAATATCTTCCGATTCTCTCAAGCTGGCTCTGAAGTTTCTGCTCTCCTTGGAAGGTCTCCATCCGCTGTTGGTTACCAGCCTACCTTATCTGAAGAAATGGGTAACTTACAGGAACGAATCACTTCTACACACAAAGGATCAATCACCTCATTCCAAGCGGTTTATGTGCCTGCAGATGATTTAACCGATCCCGCACCTGCCAATACCTTTGCTCACCTTGATTCAACCATTGTACTTGAGCGCTCTATTGCAGAACTCGGGATTTATCCTGCAGTTGATCCACTCGCCTCCGTTTCCAATGCCTTATCACCAGATATTGTTGGTGAGGAACATTTTAAAGTAGCCAGAGGTGTACAGGAAGTTCTTCAGTCATACAAAGACCTGCAGGATATAATAGCGATCCTTGGACTTGATGAATTGTCTCCTGAACAAAAACAAGTTGTTTTCAGAGCACGAAAGATTCAGAAGTTTCTTTCTCAACCTTTTCATGTAGCTGAAGTTTTTACAGGTGTATCCGGAGAATATGTTTCTGTTAAAGACACCATTCGTGGGTTTAAAATGATTCTAGATGGAGAGCTTGATGAAATAGAAGAAAATGATTTCTACATGAAAGGCGGGATAGATTCTGTTTTAAATCGGGAAGAATCATAACCTATCTTTTAGTATGCCAATCTCCTTAGAAATTGTTACCCCAAGTGAAGTTGTCTACTCCGAGGAGGTTGATCATGTCGTCATACCTACATCGAGAGGAAAAATTGATATCCTCCCACATCACGTGCCAATTATTGACACTCTCTCAGCAGGTGACATTAAAATAGAAAAAGAAGGCACAACGCAGTACTTAGCTGTGGGTTCCGGGTTCGTTGAAGTTTATGCTGAAAAAGTTTCTCTTTTAACAGACCAAGCCATTGATATTAGCAACTCTGATGAAGCCGAAATTGAAGAAGCGGTTAATCGAGCTGCGGAAGCCCTTAAAGACGCCAAGCAGAATAATTTCGACCAAGCACAAATAGATAAACTAGAAGCAGCGGCAAGATTTGCGTTTGCTCAAAAAGTAGCAAAGTCTAAGGCGAGGTAGTCTCTTGACTGTCCCTTTCCTTTTGATATTCTAATTATATTTTACGGGCCCGTAGCTCAGCGGTTAGAGCAGGGGACTCATAATCCCTTGGTCCTCGGTTCAAATCCGAGCGGGCCCACCATTTATTAGGTGCTGCTTGGTTTGACTACCCTTCAAGCTGCTTTTTTAATTGGGTCTACAGCATGAAAATGAAGAATTTTGTCTCTCCTCTTTCTTGCCACGATGATGTCTTTTGTCTTAAGGGATTTCCTTCGCCTCTCAGCAGTCACTAGGGAAGGGTAAACTGTATAGTGAACCCACCAGGTACCGTTATTGTTCCAAAGGTGGTGATTTAAGTTCGAGTCATTAATACGAAGAGCCAATTTTTCTTGGCACTGATTTATATTTTTCATTGTGCATATTTCCTTTTATTATGCACGCTTACTTACTCTAGGAGCAGAAGAGCGCTATTTTCGGTTGAGCCAGAACCGCACATCCCGGTGTGTCGACCATGTACCACCGTAGAAGCTCTCGCACTCGGTTGGTAACTCCAATGGAGTTGTCTTTGGATGTAGCAAATGGCAGGTATAAAGAACAGTATTCAAAAATATCAGTAAAAATTCCATATTGGCAACTTTTTCTTATGTCATAATAAAGTCAGAAGTTTACCATTTATTTTCTAAGACAATTTTACCGATTGCTTGACCACTTTCCCAGCATTGGTGGGCCTTCCCTACATTTTCAAAAGAAAAAACTTCTGGATGGATAAGAGGATTAATCTTATCTTGATCAACAAAGGTAGCGATTTCCTTTAAAATCTGTCCGTGTTTCTCACGATCTTGATTTCGCAACAAGGGAAGCAGCATAAATACAACATGTAGGCTTAAACTTTTCACATGCATTAAAGTTAAATCATGACTTGCTCGTGCCGCAATGGATACAACGGTTCCGTATTCTCTGGCAGCTTGAAAAGATTGATCCAAACAACAACCTCCAACCGTATCCAGGACAAGATCATACAAGCAGCCTTGAGGTAGGTTTTGTAGCAATTGATCAGGATTCTCATGGCTATAATGAAGGATGCCATCTGCACCCAAAGCCCTTACTATTTCTGCCTTTTTAGCATTCGATATACTCACATGGGTTTCTGCACCCATTGCTTTTGCCAATTGCAAACCTAGATGACCAACCCCTCCTGTACCCCCATGAATCAAAACTTTTTTATTTGATGAAATTCTCCCGCGATCCACTAATGCATTCCAGGCAGTTATCGAAACCAAAGGTAAAGCCGCAGACTCAATCATCGATAGTCTGACCGGCTTCTTTGCAATGAGTCTTGAGTCTGCGAGAGCATATTCTGAAAGCACTCCAGGCATATTACTAAACCCACCGATGCATCCATAAATTTCATCACCTACTTTAAAATCTTTCACTTGATCCCCGACTTCCCTAACAATTCCTGAAACATCCCCATGCAAAACTCCTGGCAAATTTGGTGCAATACCGGGTAGCAAACCCTTGCGGATTTTACAGTCGACAGGATTTACACTCGAGGCACATACCTGGATGATAACTTTATCCTTTTCTACCTTAGGTTTGGGGATTTCAGTAAGGAGGAAACTCGAGTTACTTCCGTATTCTTTAAGAATAATTGCTTTCAATTTGATTGATTGGTTTGATTGATAATATCCTGGGAAAAAGACCCTCTTTTCTTACAGCAAACCAACCAACAGTAGAGTACTAATAATGTAGGTTGATTACCATAATGTTTTTAATAAAACTTTTACATTTGATTCTTAGAACTAAAACCAACAACTATACTTTATGAGTCATAGTAAAGTAAATAGACGTCGTTTTCTCCACTCCTCTACCCTTGGGCTAACCGGAGGTATTTTAGCCTCTTCCACTTTTCCATTCCTTTCAATGGCCTCAACCAAAGCCGCTTCGGATCGCTTACAATTTGGAGCAATTGGAGTCGGGGGGAGAGGTGCAAGTATCGCCAACAGTGCTCGTCGACTTTCAGATATTGTGGCGGTATGTGACCTCGACACCCATAGAATCGATCGGGTCAACAAATCCTTGGCCAAAGGGAAAGCTACCGGGTATCAAGATTATCGAAAGATACTAGACCGTAAGGATATTGATTTTGTTACCATTGGGACGACTGATCATTGGCATACCCGTATTGCCATCCATGCTATGCAGGCAGGTAAAGATGTATACTGTGAAAAGCCTTTAACCCTTACCATTGAAGAAGGAAAACAGATTTGCAAGGTAACCAGGGAAACGGGCCGTGTTTTCCAGGTCGGTACTCAGCAAAGAAGTGAAATGGGGCAAAAGTTTCTCACTGCCCTTGGAATTATCAGAGAGGGCCGAATTGGTAAAATTAAGAAAATTACCTGCAATATTGGTACAGGCCCCGTAGGCGGTCCTTTTATAAAATCTGAACCTCCCGCAAACCTTGACTGGAATATGTGGCTTGGACAAGCACCTCTTGTTGATTACATCAAGCATAGATGCCACTACCAATTTCGCTGGTGGTATGAATATTCTGGAGGAAAGATGACAGATTGGGGAGCCCATCATGTAGATATAGCTCAATGGGCTATAGAACAAAGTGGAGCAGGGCAGGGGGTTCTCTCCGTTGAGCCCATCATTGGCGATTTGCCTATTCCCTACAAAAATGGAATGCCTACTAAAGATAATTTTTATAACACCACCCATAATTTTCATATTAAGTGTTTATTCCCAAATGAGGTTGAAATGCATATTGTAAGCCAATCCAAGGAAGGAAATGGTATTCTTTTTGAAGGCACTAAAGGCTCTTTTTTAGTAACCCGTAGTAAATTACTTGGAAAAGCCGTAGACGAACTCTCAGAAAACCCCTTACTGCCCGAAACTATTCCCACGCTTTACAGGGGAAAGAAAGTTACCAATCATATGGAGAATTTCTTTGCTTGCATGAAAGATCGAACCGACCCCATTTCGGACGTGTATTCTCACCACAGTGCAATGACCACTTGCCACCTAGCGAACATCGCTATTCGTCTTGGAAGAAAGATTCAATGGAACCCTAAAACTGAACAGGTAGTTGGAGACAATGAGGCCAACCAATGGCAAACTCGCGAACAAAGAAAAGGCTTTGAAACCAATACCTAACAGCTAATTTTGATTACTTACTAAGATCAAGGTTCTGATCTTATGACAGAAATCTCTGCAGTTTCTCTGTATCCATTTCATGGATTATTTTCCAAAAGATTCGTTATAAAACTTACCGTTCGCATAATAATTGTATCAATTCCAGGATCAATAGCACCATTCACCGAGCGCCAATTATGTCCGGCATTTCGAACAATCACAATCTCCACGGGAGCTCCGATTTTTTCTGCATGTGCTTTCATGTAATGGGCATGATGAACAGGTATGGTCGTATCTTTATCCCCTTGGATCATAAGCAATGGAGGGCTATCTTTGCCCAGATAAGTAACAGGGCTGATCTCACGGTACAGCTTGAGCTTATCAGCTACTGGTGTATTAGAAGGGAGAATTCTAGATTTAAATCGATCATGAAACTTAGGTCTTCCATCCGGATTAAATAACCGAATTTTTTCAAAATCGCATGGGCCATACCAAGAGACGCCCCCAAGCACTGTGTAATCGAAATTGGCGAGCTTTTTTACTCCCTGTAAACATTTCGGTGGAGAGAGCAACAGCATTTGAGCAATCTGCCCACCTGCTGAGTCACCAAAAGTAAAAACCCGGTTTGAATCCACAAAAAGAGCCTCACTATTCTTTGCGAGATATCGAGCTGCATCCTTGCAGTCTATCACGCAATCTCGAATCCTCGTACTTCGTCCTTTCCTGCAAAGACGGTAGTTAATGGATGCCACACACATTCCGTGTTCAGTAAGAGAACGAACCACTAAACTCATCTTCGAGCGAGCTCTTGCACTCATTTTACTCCCCTGTGCCCATCCCCCGCCATGAGTATATATAACCAAAGGGTATTTTCCTGATAATTTTTTTTCGGGATAGTAAAGGTCTAAAGAAAGGTCTCCTTCAGATGTTGTTTTATAAACAATATTTGACTTTAGGTTTATAGGATCGTCCCCCCCCGTTTTCCCAAATAAAACCAGGACTCCAAGGGAAAGATACCATAAAATGACTATAATATTTTTAGGTTTCATTTTTTATCTTTTACTATCAGAGTTGTAAGGGGCTTTTTCACTTGATTGTACTTGCGTAAACCAATCACGAATTACTTTTCTTGCAGGTATATCTCGTAATACCCAACGGTCTGAGTGTTCAGAGAAAGGAGGATCTAAAAATTGAAAATTTCCATGAGGCAGAGCTTCCGTTAGGTATTTCTTTGTTTCCATAATTGATCTCTCCCGGCTAATAAACTGGGGCCTTAGGCCTAACCTTTTCAACCGTATTAGTGCTGAAACCCGATCACTATTTTTAAATTTCCAATTTTGCACTCCATCATAATGACTATGACATATAAAACCCTTTCATAGAGAGGCAATCTCGGTGTCATAAAGACCAATGTAGTTACAGGCAATCGCTCCACGGGAAAAACCCGCAATAAACAAGTTGGACGAGTCACCACCAAATACAGTGCAGACCTGTTTAACCGTTTGCTTGCAGTAATCAACGGTAGCTTCTGTGTCACCCCACCATGTTGATGCATTTTGACCTTTTGCCTTGTCTACAAAAGGCAGACAAACCCAGATAACCCCTTTGCCCCCTGAAATTCCATATCCAAGATTACATTCATCAACTATGCCCTTTTTGTCCTGCCACATGTTTCCTGCATACTCAACAATGACAGGATACTTTTCGTACTCCTTCCAATCAGTTGGAAGATAAAGGGCATGGTAAAGGTCAGTCTCTTTGTATAAAGGCAGGACCATCTTTACTCTTATACCTGGCCCAGGAGCGCCTGTTACAACAGAAGGGGTAATTAAATCAGGATCTATGCTGGCAATCTTCGCAGGTAAGTTAGCGATAAAACTTAGAATCAGAAGAAATGCCAGTAAAGTTGTCCTTTTCAAAAAATTGGTTAGTTCAATCCAAAAACCAAGTGACTTAACATAAAAACACTTAGGAAAAAATACTGGCTTCATCTACTCTGGGGGAATCGGTTTGTTTACTGTTATACTGACAATCATTAGTTGTAATAACTTTGTTTCGATTGTAACTGGTAAATGTCTTCGTTACGCATAAGTGTCATTGGAAATCATGGAATTCAAAGTGATACCAGAGCCCCCCAAGAGTCAATGTTACGAGAATCTGATCGATAGGGGACGCCGGGATTGAAAACTAAGTGCCGACTTACGGTTAAAGCAAACAAACACTTCACAGCCAAAAGGAACCAATAGGATTGCGACTCGCTGCGGGCCGCAGGTTGATCTGCAAAGACTTGTTTATTCATCGGATTTGGCTTGAGCGGGAATTTGCAGGCTTATTCTCATTACCCCAACGAGGATCGGTCTTGATTCGACTAAGGGCCTCCCGTATTTCCGGAGCATTCATGAAGTAACGCCAAAGCAGTCCAGTTCGGTAGTTCTCTAGCATGGGTGCAACTGTGGTGTGGTCAATTCCAAGAAATCTGTGGTACCGCCAATCCCGAGTAAGATTGAAAGCGTGAAGGAAACCAAACTCCTGCCAAAGCTTATCGCCGTACTCCAGGTAGAGCACCTCCATCGCTTTCTGCGACTCGACAGGGGCATAAAGGTAAGCGGAGAGTGGCATGAGTGGCGAAATGGTTCCATTGTCCAACGGGCCGGGTTTGAATGCAGTATAACCGTCCGGCCCAGGTGCAGCGGTGAGGCCCCAAAGACGGTCATAACCCTTAAATTTTTGAGCCTTCGATCGCATGTAGGCAATTTGAACTCGACAGAGCTTAGAGAAATGGGCGTGGTAACTGCTTCCTCGATAGAACATCTGTTTCGGGTCAAGTCCAAGGTACGAGTAGAGGTACCAAAATGTGCACCCGCCCATTCCCCGTCCAAGTTCAAGCCGCGTCTCAAAATAGTTCCTCTCTGTTCCAAAGTGCTGCCAGCGCCATCCGTCGTAGAAGCAAGAAACAGGAACCGGGTGCGTAGGTGAAGCGATGGCAAGCAGATAGAGCATTTCTAGTTCTATAAATCCACGTACTTGCATATTCATCTTCCAGCCATATTTTGGAGACCAGTGCCAGTAGAGAACATTTTCTCCATCCTTGCGGAAGTGATTCCAGTCAACTTCCCCCCATATTCGATTGGCAACGTCCCTGAGCTCCGTCTCCACGGATGTATCGGCGTCAAAGAACTCGCGTACTATCAAGATGCCCTGCAAGAGAAGGGCGGTTTCTGCGACATCGGCACCGTCGTCGAATTTGCTAAATGAGACAGCATCACCATTTTCATTATTAATCCAATGGGAGAAGGCACCATGGAAGCGCTCTGCTTTTCTATCAAGGAATCGCAGGGCATGCAAAACAGCCCTCGCGCCTTCAATTCTCGTCATCCAACCGCGCTCGACAGCCACGATGTAGTTGGTTATCCCCATTCCCGTTGCTCCACTGGCTCCGATCTTCCGCTCGAGTTTTCGTATTCTTAGTGGCGTGCCGGGATAAGAAGAGCGGGTGGTGATCCATTCACAGGTCAGTCCTGATTTTGGATGACTCCCTATTGTGACATAACGCGTGGACGCTTCCTGCATCTCTTCAAGAAGGGCAACTCGATCAAAATGACGGCTCGTACCAGCGGCTGGTGCAGACCACTCCGAGGCAGGATATAATGCCTCTCCTTCCCGTCTCGCAACGCGTACCCGGTAGTAATAGGTCTTGCCGCCCTCCCCGAGAAAGTCACTGTAAATCGGAAAGTTAGCAACTTCTGGAAGAAGGTCGAAGGGCCCTTCCGATGAACTCCCACGCTGAACCTGGTAGTAATTTTCACTGTGGCTATCGCCATCCCAAAGAATGTCGATACGGAGCTGCCTATTAAGAGTACGCAAACCAGTAGGCGAGGCGGTGAGTCCAAAGGACAGGAACAGTACTGCGAGGATCGTGGTCGTGCCAAACTTAACGGCTACACCTTTCATGCGAAGGATGGTTTTCATTTTCTAGAACAAGTCCAGGTCACCCACCCGCTACCGGGTCGATCTTCAAAGAAGGAGTTATGGGGTAAAATGATAATGGAAATCAAATACTCAGCGGGGTGGGCTAGCTTTGATTCTGCTGTATACTTAGTGCCTTCTCCCAAAACACCAATATTCAAGCAAAATACAAGAGTCCACAGAGCATTGAGTTTTAGGTGGAGCCACATAGATTCTTACCTCATTTTTTTATTACAGTTACGGGATCCATTAGGTAAAGCCTGACGCTAAGAAAGCAGGTCTCAAGAAACGGGTTACGCCGCATGTGCTGTGCCACAGCTTTTCCACTCTCCTGCTCGGGTGGAGTCCGAATATCCGAACGATGAAGAAACTCTTTGGGCATACTTCCGTAAAGACTACCTAAATCATATTCATATTTTCAAGAAACCTTTCGCAATCATAAGCCCGTTGGACCGGCTGCAAAAAGGATTTCCCAAAAACAAGCAACGGCCTAAAAGAAATTTTTATATATGGATTGCTTCGCCGTGGACCGAGGCTGCTGCTTCGGCTAAGGCTTCACTCATGGTGGGATGGGCATGAATGGTCCCGTGAATCTCATCGACCGTCGCTTCCAGTTTCATTCCCAATCCGTATTCAGTAATTAGTTCAGTGGCATCGGATCCAATAATGTGGGCACCCAATATTTCTCCATACTTTTCTCCCACGATGATTTTAACAAATCCTTCCGGGTGGTTTGCAGCCACCGCCTTACCCGATGCAGCAAAAGGGAATTTCCCGATTTTATAAGCCACACCTTCTTCTTTCGCCTGCTCCTCGGTAAGTCCAATACTGGCGACCTGAGGCTGACAATAGGTACATCCAGGAAAAGCATCAACTGGTATCGGTTTCGCATGCCCAAACATTCCGTTAACTGCTTGAATTGCCCGGTATGTAGCAACATGAGCAAGCCAAGGCGGGCCCACGATATCTCCTGCTGCATAAATATTTTTTTCTGAGGTTTGGTAGTTTTTATCTACCTTTAAATATCCTTTATGGAGCTCCAACTTTAACTTTTTGGATAAAGCGCCCTCCAGGTTGGGTATCACTCCAATTGCCAAAAGTAAACTTTCTACCTCTAGAATCTCTTCTTGATCCCCTGTGGTGATAGATAAAACAACCGAGTCCTCCTTTACTTTAATATCGTCAACCCGAGTGCTTACACGGCAATCAATACCCTGTGCTTTGAAAGACTTTAAAAGAGTTGCAGAAACTTCAGCATCTTCCACTGGTAAAATTGTAGGAAGCATCTCAAGGAGAACGACTTTCGTTCCGAATGCGTTTAAAAAATAGGCAAATTCAGCGCCTATTGCTCCAGCCCCCATAATCGCAATCGAGGTGGGTTGCTTTTTCATAACCAGAGCTTCACGAGATGTCATCACTCTCTCCCCATCTACTTTCACTTCCTCCAGTGAGCGGGGTTTACAGCCTGTAGCTATTAAAACCTTGGCGGCCTTGAGGAAGGATCCTTTTTGGTCACCGTCTGTGATTTCTACCATTCCAGGTGCATGCACCATACCTTTACCAACGATGTAATCTACCTTGTTTTTCTTAAATAAATATTCAATACCACCACCCATTTGGTCAGCAACATTTCTGGACCGTTGAATGACCTTCTCAAAATCATACTGAACATTTTCACAACTAATTCCAAATTCATCGCTTTGGAGAGCATTTTGATAAGCTTCTGCACTTTTAAGAAGTGCTTTGGATGGTATGCAGCCCCAATTTAAGCAGGTGCCTCCAGCCCTTTCCATTTCCACCACTACAGCTTTTTTACCTAACTGCCCGGCTCGGATAGCCGCCGCATAACCAGCTGGCCCACCCCCTAATACCAACAAGTCGTAAGTAATTTCAGTATTCATCGTATATGTAGTTTGTATTGAATTACATCTTTTTTAACAATTGTGGCAAAAATCGTCAACGAAAGGAAAACGATCGGTGCGGTTGGGCTTGAAGTTATGAAAGCATCTTCTAGCCTACTACCTATTTATTATGCTTGAAGCGATACAAACCAAGAAGGAATACCGAAAGATAATCGAAGGTAACATCGATTATTGCCTTACCAAAACATCGATTGGCCTAGAGGGCTACTATCAAGGAAAAGTGCGAGACCGGTATGATCTTGGTTCATGCTACGCCCTCATTACAACTGATCGACAATCTGCTTTTGATCGCATTTTAGCTACCGTTCCATTTAAAGGACAGGTGCTTAACCAAACGGGTGCTTGGTGGTTTAACCAAACTAAGCACATCATCCCAAATCATATTATCGAATTACCGGACCCCAATGTAACCATTGCTAAAAAATGTAAGCCCTTTCCAATTGAATTCGTAGTTCGGGGTTTTATCACAGGCAGCTCGAGCACATCTCTTTGGACCATATACAAAGAAGGGGAAAGAGAATATTGCGGCCTTTCCTTGCCTGCAGGTTTAAAGAAAAATCAAGGACTGGCAGAACCTGTGCTTACCCCAACAACCAAAGAGGAATGCCATGACCGCCCGATCTCACCCGATGAAATTGTCAAGGAGGGGTGGATGGATAAGGAACACTGGGATTATTGCTCCGAAAAAGCATTAGCATTGTTTCAACATGGTCAAGAAATCGCTAAAAAGCATGGTTTAATCCTAGTGGACACGAAGTATGAAATGGGCCTCAGTGAAGATGGCGAAATTACCCTGATCGATGAGATTCACACCCCAGACTCAAGTCGTTACTGGATCCAGGATAGTTTTGAGCAAAGATTGCAAAACAGCCAAGAACCTGAGAATATTGACAAAGAATTTTTACGACTTTGGTTTAAAGAACACTGCGATCCCTATCATGACCCCGAGTTACCTCCCGCGCCCAAAGAATTAGTAACGGAATTGTCCGCACGGTATATTCACTTGTACGAAACCATTACTGGTGAAGACTTCTCGTTCCCTGATTTCACGATAAATATTAATGAACGCATGCAAGAAAACCTAAGACCTTTTCTTCCCAAGGTGTAAGTACCCAGCCAATCCTAAATTAATCTACAGGTATTTCTCCAATCGCCTCCATTACCCGGTCAGCAATCTTTTGATACCTGTCAGTTTCAGTCGGGTCAGGGTCGATGGTTTCATAAGGGCAGACTTTCCCGTACTTGACGCGTAATTTTCGACCCATTCTGGGAAAGATTTTTCCTGGGCCTAGAATCTCATACGACCCCTGTATTCGAGCGGGTAATACAGGTACCTTTGATTTCGCAATAAGTAAGCCAATTCCTTTTTGACCAGTTCCCAGTTTTCCATCTTTACTCCGGGTGCCCTCGGGGAAAACCAGTAAAGGATGTCCATTTTTCAAAACGCCAAGAACGGTGCGTAAGGTTTTTAAGTCAAGTTGATCTCGATTTACAGGAATGGAATTAAGACTTCGGATGAGCATACCCAAAGGCCCGAAAAATAATGTATTTCTAGCGAAATAATGAAGGTTACGAGGTAATTTACAACCAAGGGCAGGGGGGTCAAAAAAGCTTAAATGATTGGGTGCCAGGATAAATGGACCATCTTGGGGAATATTTTCCAACCCAAGGACTTCAAAACGATGGAAAAGTTTGAAATAAAGATAAGAAAAATATTGAGCAAAAATATAAAAAGGACTCATTCAATACCTAACTTTGTAGTAATGGCGGTGTACACTTCCTCAATACCCAGCAGACTTGTATCAATTCGTAAAGCACCCTCACTCTCTTTTAAAGGTGCAATGGAGCGACTTTTATCAAGGTGATCCCTCGATGAAATTTTATCAATCTCCCCATCCGTCTGCCTTCTTGATTCCCTGACTCTTTGATCAGCCACCAAGAAAATCTTAAGATCCGCATCGGGAAGAATCACTGTACCAATATCTCGTCCCTCCATGACCAAACCAGAAAAATTATTTTCCTTTGCTATCTCAATTTGTCCACGCTGGTAATCAAAGAGTAATGTCCGCACCTCGGGAACGGAAGCCACATGAGAGACAAATTCGTTGACCGCTTCGGTTCTCAAGCTCTCTGGAGCATAAACTTCCCCATCAATGGATAAAAGAGAGCGATTCCCAGACAACTGCGAAGACAAGGAAGGAGCAGAATGCAGGAAAGAAGCCTTTATATTATCCGTTGTAATTTCCTTTTCCGCAAAGTACTTGGTAAGCGTGCGATAATGAGAGCCAGTATCTACATGCAAAAGATGCAGGCGATCTGCTAAAATCGAGGCTGTTGTCGATTTTCCCGTGCCTGCCCCACCATCAATGGCAAGTGTTTTAAAAGTTTCGCTCATTCTACGGATTGTTCTCTTACTTCATTTAGGCGATCAAAAAATTCAGGAAATGTTTTCGCACAACACATGGGATTATTAATACTCAACCACGGTTTTCCATTTCCCAAGAGATTGAAAGAGCCCAAAATGGCAAAACTCATGGCAAATCGATGATCGTGGTAGGTATCAATATAAACATCTTTTTCGGCAATCGTTTGGAGATTTCCAAAGTCAGGGTAAATGGTCAGACTATCTTCTGTTTCCAACACTTTTTGCCCCAATTTCCTTAACTCAATCCCCATTGCCTTTACCCGGTCTGTTTCCTGCTTCCGAGTGTGTGCAATCCCACTTATTTTTAAAAAACCGGACAAAAGAGGGGAAACCGCAGCTAAAGATAAAAAGGTGTCGGATATGGCATTGAAATTAAAATCTCCACCCTCTCTATTACCCGAGAAAATAGCAGTAATGCCATGCTTATCCTCTAGTATCTTGACGCCAAGTTTTTCGATCACTTCTGTGTATTTAGAATCCCCTTGGTACATTTTTCTACTAATCCCCTGAACCGTGCATGAGCCTTCTACAACCAAGGGTAAAGTAAGAAAATAACTGGATGCCGTAGCATCCGCTTCCACCGAATATGTAAGCTCTCTTCGGCGGTACCCCTGACAAGTGACAAGAACCTCTTCCTCCTTACTCTTAAAGTCCATCCCTGGCTCTGATGAAAAGGATTTCATCATTTCCAATGTGAGATTTACAAAAGGCTTGGAGACTGTACCTCCGGAATATTGTATGGTTGTTTTCTCATTTATAAGAGGTGCAATCATCAAGAGTGCAGATAAAACCTGGCTGCTTTTCCTTGCATCCACCTCCCAGAAATTCCCACGGAGCCCCTTGGTTCTCATAATGAAAGGAAAGCACCCGTATTCATTCAGAAACTCAAAGCTACATCCGTGCTTTTCCAAAGATGAAATAAGCTCTACCATGGGTCGCTTTCGCATCGCTTCGGTACCATCTAGTTTGTAAACCCCACCGTTTTGAGTCGATAAAAGTGCGGTTAAAAAGCGGGCAACGGTACCCGCATTGCCAACAAAAATCTCTTGTTCCTTGATCGGTAAATCCCCCCCGCAACCATAAACAACTAAATCATTTTCTTGTTCACCCGCCTCAATCCGTACACCCAAGGAGATTAATGCTTCTTTCATCAGATTTACATCTTCACTAATAAGCATGCCTTCGAGCTTGATCTTGCCCTCACACATAGCCGCCAAAATAAAAGCTCGATTTGATATACTTTTAGAACCAGGAACCGTGGTGGAGGCTGAACACCTGTTGGTGAATGGGATAATTTCTAAGGGATCCATTTTATTCTCTAGAACTTTTTTCTGCATTCCTTCGCTCTGGCCAGGAAGTCTTCGAGTTTATCCCACTTTTCCTCATCCAACATCTTTTTAAAAATTGTTACAGAATCCGACCAAGAGTCCAAAGCTTGAATTAAAAAGTCACGGTTGGACTTCATAATTTCTCGCCACAAGAAAGGGTCTCCTTCAGCAATCCTGCTTGTATCCTTCAAACCTTGGCCAGACATTTGCAACCAACTCTCCGGCCGGTGGCTTAAATATTCCGACAAAGTCGAGGCAATCAAATGGGGTAAATGACTTACACTGGCCACTATCTTATCATGTTCTTCAGGGGATTTTTGCTGAACCTTCATGCCAAGTTCTGTCCAAAAATTTTCCAACTTTAAAACATCTGCGACTGGATCATCTTTAAATGGGGTTATCATACAGGTACGCTGATCAAATAAATCAGAACGGGCATATTCCATACCTGACTTCTCCGACCCGGCCATCGGGTGAGACCCGATAAAAGTAGATTGGCCTGGTTGAGCTTCCCTGTGACCAATCCGACAAATGGTTTCCTTCACGCTCCCAACATCTGTTATGATTGTATTTTCTGTTGCCTCTCCAACAACCTCTGCAAGGGTGCCTTCAATGTTATTTACCGGGGTGCAAAGAACCACCAAGCCTGATTCTTTCGCTGCCTGGGTAAGATTAGACTCTGTCTCGTCACACCATTTTTCCTGTTTACACTTATCTAAAGCCGACTCTTTTCGGGCCCAGACCCTCACCTTTTCCGCTATTCCTCTTTCTTTTACAGCCATACACAAAGAAGCACCGAGGAGTCCCGGACCCAAAATGGTAACACGATGAAAAAGTGGCATGTTAAAGTTAGATGTTTTAATTTTGAATACTCGGTAAGACTTGTTTAGTAGATCATTGATGGAAAACAACTTCAAAGAGCAAGACCCAAACGATGATGACTGGGGTAACCCTCCTTCACCAAACACCCCGGAAAATAGAGATAAAGCTTTTAAATATCAAATCATTCTCGGGGTGGTAGGGTTGATTTTCATCTCATTGCCAGCCATTGTTATATGGATTGTCAGGAGTTAGGTTCGATTTACTTTCTTATCTTGTACCTACAGGTATGACTGCCCATAATAAAAATATGTTGAATAAGAAATCTTCAAAAGCCGGCTTTGGTCGCTTCCAGTTACTGGTTTTGATTCTCGCGATTGCCATGGGTGTTATTTTAATCATTCCTTTTTACAATTCCTATGTTGCCTGCATGGAAAATGAAAGTTGTAAACCATCTGGCTCAGCCTGCCAGAAAGGTTCAGTTGCTGACCCCGACGTCAACAATAGCAAAGACATATAGGGTAATAGCTCAGCCGCTATAACATTGTGATTAACCGCAAAGCTATTTTGTGGCTCATTTCAGGAGTTATTGGATGCTTTGCCCTCCTCTTTCTTGCTTATTTCATAAGTATTTCAATTGGGGGAGAACACTTTGAAAAACAAATTCACCAATACTGGAATGAGTTTCGTAGAATCTTGGTGAACCACGGCCTTTACCTCTTTGCATCGATTGCGGTTCTTCCCGGTTTTATTCTTCCTGTTGCTCCCCTGCTTACACTGGCTGGATTATGGGCGGAAGAACATGGCCCTTGGCAAGCTTGCTTTTTTTGCCTGTTGTCCTTGACCACAAATCTGACCTGGACCTACTGGCTTGCACGGGGCCCAGCTCGCAAAATAATCCAAGCCCTGTTGGGTAAGACTAAGTTTAATCTGCCTACAACTCCGCCGAAAAATTTGTTCCAATGGGCTCTTATCTTACGCCTAACTCCTGGTGTGCCTTTTATCTTTTCAAACTATGGGTTAGGTATTTTACAAATGCCATTCCTGAACTATCTTTTTCTTTCGGTGCCAATCATTGGTGTAACAGCCTGCGGGTATGTTCTCGCCTTTGCCGGAATTTTTGGAGGAAACTGGCAATACATATGGATTGGGTCTTGCCTGATTCTTATTATGATAGTTTTGGGCCGTATGTGCCTGAAAAAAAATCGTAATGCAAACTGAACTCTTTGAGCAAGAAGAGGAGGATTCTCCTATATTTAGCGTAACTCAGGTTACCCATGAGGTGAAGAAATCCCTCGAAAGAAAGTTTCGCCAGATTTGGATACGCGGCGAAATTTCCAACCTGCGGGCACACACCAGCGGTCATTTTTACTTTGTCCTCAAAGATACAAAAGCCCAAATTAAGGCTGTCTTGTTTAGAGGAGATGCTATGGGGTTATCTTACCTGCCTCAGGAAGGAGATGAATGCCTCGCTTTTGGGGATATCACCCTCTACGAACCTCGAGGAGAATACCAAATTCGGGTTCGGCATCTAATGCAGGATGGACTGGGCAACCTGCGGGCCCAATTTGAGAAACTCAAAAACAACCTCCTGCAAGAAGGACTATTTGAGGAATCCCGTAAAAAGACTCTACCTAAATTACCTACAAAAATTGGGGTCGTCACCTCTTCTACTGGTGCAGCTTTGCAAGATTTTATAAGTATTTTAAAACGAAGAAAATGGGGAGGGGAACTTTACTTATTTCATGCCAGTGTACAGGGCAAAGACGCACCCCCCGCTCTTATCAAAGCTGTCAACGAAGCAGCCTCTTTTAAAGAAATCGAGCTTCTTGTGATTACACGTGGTGGCGGGTCTCTAGAAGATCTATGGGCATTTAATAACGAATCATTGGTTCGAACCCTGGCAGATTGTAAGATTCCCACAATTTCTGCAATCGGTCACCAAACTGATTTTGTCCTAACCGATTTTGTCGCAGATCTGCGTGCAGAAACGCCATCTGGGGCGGCAGAATGGATTAGCTCCCAATTTTTAAGTTATCAGGAATTTATCCGAGAAATGACGGTTCGCCTGCAAGAAGTGCCGCAATCGATCTTATCAAAATACAAAGACCAACTGGAACTTTTAAAAGTACGCCTCGACCGAAGCTCACCAATCACTCAGATTGAGAAACACCACCAGTATTTAGATGAATGGGAAAACCGGTTAAAAACAACTCTCCGTCACCGGACTGAAAGGATATCAGATAAACTCCAATCCCTGGAGCATCGCCTTACAAATTGTAGCTTACAGTCATCTCTTCAAAAAGGATTTTCCTACTTCAAAAATACTGATGGAAAAATTTTGAGTTCATCCAAAATGCTCCAATCAGGAGCCATCGTTCAGGCAACCTTTAAAGACGGCACCAAAGATTTAAAAGTCCAGGATTGAGTCAGTTCAGGAGAGGGATTTTTCCACGATCATCCCTTTTTCCTGTAAGCCCATTCTTCGGTAGAAATTATTAGGCTGTATAAAGTCGCTGAATAAAAGAATACGATTGTATCCCTTTGAACAGGAAGAGTGAATCAATTTTCCGACTAAATCCTGCCCCAAGCCCTTTCCCCTATCATCCGGGTTGATGTATATCATATTAACAACCAAAGCATTCGGCGTACTCCTGCCAAACCCGCCCATCCCTTTGGTTTGACCCTCTTTATCTTTAAGGAGGTAGAGTCGTCCATTCTTTTGCATATTTTTGGCCATCTGGATTGATTTATGGACATCAAGCTGTGGTAAAGATTCCATGGCAAAAGCCTTGGCCCAAAGCCAAACCCGTGGCCATTCTTTTTCGGTTGCCTTTACCAAACTTGTCTCGGTTCCGGAAGGATAATTTTTGGGGAGTGATTCAAAAATATAAAATCTTTTAGTGAAGGATGAAGAAACTCTGGCAGTTAGCCTTTCCCACTCCTGCAAAAAGGAATCTACAACCATTGTCGGTCCGAAAACTCCTTTCACCATTAGTTTCTTTCGATATAAGTATTTTGCTAGCTGACAAGCCCCAGTCAGTAGACCGGTTGAAAGAAAAAGGTAGGATGATTTTGAAATCAAAGCACTATTCTTGATTTCATGGTTTTTAAAAACATTTCCCATCCAATCAGATTCAGAGCGACTTAAATTATTTTTTGAAAATTCCCAAAATATGCTATTCAGGGATTCATTTTTGAGCCAGTGCTTCTCCGACTTTTTCTTAAAAGAATCATAAGAGGTATAGCTTTGTGTTTTCATTCAACGATAAACTTGATACTTTTCAGGATATGCTATCGTATTTAGTTTCTCTCAAGTAAGACATTACTATTTTCAATGAACTCATCTCAAAATAGATACAACCAACGCGGAGTTTCTTCGAGCAAAGAAGAAGTACATAAGGTTGTTGATCATATGGATCGTGGACTTTATCCCGGTGCTTTCTGTAAAATCACAACTGACTTACTAACTGGAGACGACAGCTTGTGCAATGTGATCCACTCCGATGGAGCCGGCACCAAATCCATTTTAGGCTATCTTTGGTATAAAGAAACTGGCGACCCGAAAGTTTTTCACGGGATTGCCCAGGACAGTGTGGTCATGAACCTGGATGATCTTGCCTGCGTAGGCATATGGGATCGCATTGTATTATCAAGTACCGTGAACCGGAATGCCAGGAATTTCCCAGCAGAAGCTCTCGCTTCGTTAATTGAAGGAACGGAAGAATTTTTGCAAACCCTTCGAGACTTAGGGATTAATGTGGAAAGTGGGGGAGGGGAAACTGCGGATGTGGGAGACCTTACAGGTACGGTGGCGGTTGACTCCTGTGCGGTTGCCGTGGCTCGAAGAAACAGTGTAATTGACAACCAGAATATTATTCCAGGACTTTCCATTGTCGGCTTTTCATCCTTTGGTAAAGCTTCGTATGAATCCGAAGAAAACAGTGGTATTGGCAGTAACGGTCTTACCAGTGCCCGGCATGAACTCCTCTCCAAACATTATTTTGAAAACTACCCGGAAACCTACGACCCGGAAACCGACCCCAAATTTATTTACTGTGGCCCGTACCGGATGCAGGACTCTCTTCCAGGCTCCAAGCTTTCTGTAGGAAAGGCTCTTCTTAGCCCGACTCGTACTTATCTACCTCTGGCCAAAACCATCATCGACGAAATTGGCTACGAAAAAGTCCGGGGGTTGGTTCACTGCTCTGGTGGTGGCCAGACAAAATGTATGCGTTTTGGTAATGCTGTGCATCATATTAAAGACAATCTGTTTGAACCTCCCGCCTTATTTAAAGAAATTCAAAAAGTATCGGGCACCACTGACCAGGAAATGTTCCAGGTTTACAACATGGGCCATCGCTTTGAGGCATATTGTACAACAGATGCGGTTGATTCCCTGATCAGTATTGCCAAGTCCTTTGATATTGAGGCCCAAGAAATTGGCCGGACTGAGGCAAGTAAATTACCCGAAAAGAAAAACCACTTGGACATTACTTTTGCTGGAACTACCTTGGCTTATTCCTAAAAAATGGGCACTTCCCTATGCACACAAAGATCGAAGAAGCGGTAAGTTTTATTCGTTCCGAATGGGGTAATTTCAACCCGACAACTTCCTTAATTTGTGGTTCTGGCTGGGGGGATGTGACGCAAGCTTTCTCCAAGCTTCAAGTCATTCAATATACTGACATCCCGGGTATGAGTCATACCACAGTATCAGGTCATGCGGGGAATCTATTGCTCGCTGAGCAAAATAATCAAAGCATTCTTATTTTCCAGGGTCGTCGTCACTTTTACGAAGGAGAAGGGTGGGGGCCCATCCAGTTCCCTGTTCTTCTGGCTTATGCCTTGGGGGCAAAAATTCTTTTTTTAACCAATGCAGCCGGTGGCATTTCGTCCGATTTTCAGGTGGGAGATCTTATGGTTTTGGAAGATCACCTGAATTTCATGCCCGGCAACCCATTGATAGGCCCGGCTCTTCACCCGAAGATACCCCGATTCCCTGACCAATCCGAAGTTTATGATCGGACACTACAGGACCATCTTCTTGAAATCGCGACTTTGCATCAAATCCCAGTTCATCGTGGTTGTTACCTCGCTATCTCGGGCCCTGCTTTTGAGACCCCTGCGGAAATTCGGGCCTTTGCAAAACTTGGGGCGGATGCGGTGGGTATGTCCACAGTCCCAGAAGCAATGATTGCCAATGCTTTGGGCATGAAGGTTATTGGTCTCTCCTGCATCAGCAACTTGGCAGCCGGTATATCGGATCAACCTCTGAGCCATCAGGATGTTGAGGATGCATCCATCCAAGCCCTCCCCAATATGAAGAAAATCATACTTGAATTTACAACCAAAATAGCAGGTGATATTTTTTAAATTAAACGCTTCATTATATTACATATGAACCATCACGACCTAGAAGAAGGCACCCAGTTACAACTCGATTTTACAAAGCTTAAAAAAGTAGCAGCCTGTGGGGAGGATATTATACCCGCAATCGCTCAGGATCATAAAACCGGAGAAGTCCTCATTGTGGGCTATGCCAATCAACTCGCCCTTAAAACTGCCCAAAAGGAAAAAATGGCTACCTTTTGGAGCACGAGCCGCAACGAACTTTGGATCAAAGGAAAAACTTCCGGTGACTTCCTGGAAATTGTAGAGATTCGGGTGAACTGTGAACAAAACTCCATCCTTTACCTTGTCACCCCCAAAGGAAAAGGAGCCTGCCATACTAAAGACTCTACGGGTCAGGCAAGAACTGGCTGCTATTACCGGAAAATAAGCGGTAAAGGATCGCTTGATTTTATTTAAATATATTGAACTCCCCCAAATTAAATTCCTTCGGAAGAATTATTTAATGTAGGTTCCAACAATTCAACCGGAGTCAAAGTCGGCCCCACGCCGTAACCAATAACTTGCTCAATCGGTCTTTTGGATTCAATGAGTGGAACAATTTCGACCCTTGTTCTCTTTTTTGTTATAAAAAATATTCCTCTCTGCCGATCATTTACTGAAAAATTTTGGGCACCAGACTCTACATATTTTCCGTTAATATTACGATAAATTAGCATCTTAACCCGGTTCTGCCCTTGGAATTCTTCACTTTTAACGATGAGACTTTTTCCTGGTTCCAAAGTCAGCTTCTTTGAGGCCGCTGCAATATATAGAGTTTCATTAAATTGAGAAAATATCTGATAGGAACCCCAGGGTATATCTTTTTGCTCGAAAGGCACAAGATATCCTTTGTAATTCCCCTTATTATCTGAAGGTGAGAAAAGGGCGATAAACTCTTTCGTCTCGTCGGGTGAGGCAGAAAATGGGAGTTCAGTAAAGAATGAAGTTT
>ERZ807291.1487-NODE-1487-length-37971-cov-6.268857_pt1 | contig 37971 bp, 37 predicted proteins | sample MGYA00521257_ERZ807291 | MGnify/ENA primary metagenome ERZ807291 (study PRJEB31413, sample SAMN03169783) | marine metagenome | biome: Marine; feature: Water; material: Subsurface seawater | place: North Sea | collected 2011-04-28 | depth 1 m m ...
GCTTACGAGTGGATAAATGTTTATCAAAATCATATTTACGACAGCAATTATAATCACACGTTTCACAATAAAATTTTTTTACGACGTTTGACGACTTTTGACGACTTTTTGATTTTCAAAAAAATAATATTATATAAAATAATAATAAATATAATTCAATTGTATTATATAATATGAATAATAACAGAAGAAAAAATGTCCACAAAATACTTTTTGAAAATGATATTAACAATAAAAATAACAATAACGATAATATATCTACAACAAGCACAAGTAGTTCAGATAGTGAATCAGTGAATGTTGAAAATTTAATAAATGTATCTCATAATACTAATACGAAACGTTCATTAATAAGAAGAACTCCAGTATTACCAGCACCAATAAGAAAAAAAACATTATATTTTTGTACTACTTGTAAAATAAGCATATATGAAAATGAGACTTGTTATATATGTTGTAATTGTACATCTATTCATTGTAAAAGTTGTAATGATGATAATAAATGTAGTATGTGTTTGAGAAAATTAACATTATTAGATAAAAATAATAACTTACGTAACCTTATTCCAAAGAAGAGTTCAAGATGTTTTTGTTTTTTTTAAATTTAATTAATATTTAAATTAAAAATATTAATTAATTGTTCGTATGATTTAAAATTAAATGATCTAATACAATCATAAGGAAAAAATGTTTGAACCAGAAGTAATTGAAATTGGATCTGGTGATGGATTAAAATCTTCTAATTTTGGAAGTGGTATTGAATTGTTAATGAATGATAAGACAAAAAGATCAATTGGTGGAGGTGGCAATGATGATATAAAAATAGATGATTTAGATAATCTAGAAAATGAATTGAATGATTTGGTAGACATTGATATTAAACCAACACCTATTTCTTTAGGAAGTAATGATGATATGGAAGAATTTAAAGTGTCATTTGATGAAATTGATTCATCAAAAACACCCCAAGCACCTACAATTGGTGAATCAACACGTAATGCAAACGAAAACGCAAAAACGTGGGACGGATTTTCACAATTTGATGAAATACCAATTACACCTAATGTTTCTTTACCAAGTGGACCTAAATTATCAAAAGAAGAAATGGTTCGTGAAAAATTTAATTATTTAAGAAAATTAGAAGCACTAGAAAAAAAAGGTGTTGAACTAACAAAAAAATATAGTATGGAAAGTAATTTAGCAGAAATGATGGGTGAATATGAAATGGTAATGGGTGAAAAAGAAAGACAAAATTCAATTAAATTTCAAGGTAATATGTTGTCGGCTGCTATTAATGGTCTTGAATTTTTAAATGGACGTTTTGATCCTTTTGATATAAAACTTGATGGATGGAGCGAACAATTTAATGAAAATATTAATGATTATGATGATATATTTGCTGAATTACACGACAAGTATAAATCAACAGCACAAATGGCACCTGAAGTAAAACTAGTTTTTCAACTTGCTGCAAGTGGTATGATGGTTCATATGACAAATACAATGTTTAAAAGTTCAATGCCAAATATGGATGACATATTAAGGCAAAATCCTGACTTAATGAATCAATTCAATAAAGCTGCTGTAAATTCAATGGGAAATACTAATCCTGGATTTGCTGGTTTTATGGGTAATGTTATGAATGAAAGTGGAGGAGGAAATAGTGGACAACAAGAACCTTCAAATTTTGGTGGCAGAATGGGTGCACCCCCTGCTCCGATGGCAACTCAGGAAATGCCCGCACCACGAAGACCAGGTTCTGTATTTAATGAGCCAAAATCAAACCGCCCTGATATTAAAAGAGCACGCAATCCTGGTAGTGGAATAAATATCAATAATGATTTTTCATCTATTGAAGAAAGCACCGCAACAATTGCCCCTCCACTACAGGAACGAAAAATTAAACGTCCTGAAATGCAAGGTCCTACAGACATCAGTGACCTTTTAGGTGGATTAAAAAAAACAGCACCAGTTGCACCATCAACTTCAAAATCACCAATTAATACACCATTTATGAGTGAAAAAAAACCTGATCCAGTAAAAGAAATTAAGAATGTAAATATTCCTAGAATCAGTGATACTGCAAGCAATGATGACGCAGGAAGTACTATTAGTTTAAGTGAACTAAAAGAATTGCAAGTTGAAGGCACTGGACCTAAGCGTTCAAGACGCCGAAAAGGGTCAGAGAAGAACACCATATCCCTTGACATCTAAGTAAAAAATAATATTAATTACTATAATTTTTTAGTTATTAATATTTACATTAAAAAATTTTTCAAATTAGATATAACATTTGCTGGAATTTTCCTTTTTTTTTCTTTGGAAATTGTATATAAATCATTTAAACAATTTTGATCTTCTTTTAATGCTTCAACTAGCAAAGGAATTGTATTGTATCTCTCTAAAATTATAGTAGCAATAGTAGAACTAACGTAAGGAATTTGCATTAACATAATAGTCCATATATTTTCTTTATTTATATTATCTTTTTTTTGTGTCTTAATACATTTTAAATAATCGTTATTTACATTTGTTTCAATAATTTCATTATTTTCTTCACTATTTTCAGGATTAAGTTTCTTCATATAATATGGGACTTTCTCTCCTTTCTCTCTAATTATTTTTTTAGAAAAATTAAAAATGAATTCTGCAGTATCGTTAACACCTTGAGAAAATAATGTGGAGAAACCTTGGTAATAATAGAGAGAAAACATAGCAGAATATAATGTAGACATCTCTCTCTCCGATTTATAGTTTTTATACATCTCTCTATCCCCTTCCAAGATATACATAATGTAATGATTATGAAGACTACAATGATTTAATCTAATTGCTTGTTCACGATAACGACTATCTTTTATACTACTTTCTAAGTCTGACAATGTTTTTCTCTCAATAATCATAATTTCTCTCCCATCGTTGTCTAAAATACAAATATCACCGAGAATTAGATTCCTACTTTCCAACTTAATAAGATTTTTATATTGTTCACTTTTATTTATGAGAGAAGTGAGAGAAGCGAATAACTTCTTTTCACGATAATCAATTCTTAAAATCATTTAATTATTAATAAAAATATGTTATTAAATATTAATATTTATTAATAGTTAATATATGAGATTTTTAACATTTAAAAATATAATAGAATATATTTCTAATATGAACAAAGATGAAAAAATTAATTTGAGTGATACATTTGATATTGAATCAAGAGGATATGAAAGTTTTAAATCAATAAATTTAGATTCTGAAATTTCACGAACTACATTAATAAAAAATAATAATAGCGAAACAAGTATATTAAACAATGATAATTGTTTTGAAAAGATTAATTGTTTAGGATTTACATTTACGTTATTATTTTTGGGAGGAATAATAACTATAGCTGTTTATTTTTCAAATAATAAATAAAATATTTTAATATATTGTAATTATAAATGGCATTAGTTCCCCGTATTTCATTTAGTCCTGATTTTATAAATATTAATTCAGTTAATTTTCAAAATGAAGAGAAAAATGTAAATGTAAATGTAACATTAACCGACCCTATTATTTCACCATCAGGTCAAGATATAGGATTAACAATAAAGTTTACAAGTTCTATTGATGGAATAACAATTCCTGATGTAGTATGGGTTGCTGGTACATCAGGACTTCCAGCACCAATAAATTTCACATTAAGTAATAAAGCAAGATATTCTGGAAATTTAAATGATATTATAACAACAACAATTGTAACAAATTCTGAACTCTATCAAAATTATGTACCAAAATTTAAAGTAAACTATAAAGGTTCAACAATGTTTAGTTTATTCACGAACAACTCAATGGTTTACCATAAGGCAGGTAGTGTATCAAGTGGAATAGGTAGTGTAAGAAATAGTCGCGTAAAGAAAAGATTAACATAAATATGTAATTAGAAGTATTTTTCGCCTTTTATTTCTTTTAAATAATTTTCATTTGGTGTATTATCATCAAATGTAGCAATAAATTTTAATATTTCACGTTCTCCATTATTTGTTGGTGATACATAATGAGGAACTATATTAGGCATTACACAAATTAACATATTTGGTTTTGTATAAATCTTTTCTTTGCAACCTTTTTTATTAATATATTCAAAATAAGATTCACTATTATTTGAAATAGTTAATACGCATTCATAATAAGGTTCGCCATCAAATAATGGCAAATCTTTATGCCAATCCATACCAGCAGAATTTTTATCATATTTTCTATATTCAATAGGAAAACTATTAATATGTAGTTTTCTCAATTCTTTTATATTATTATAGTTTACATATTTTTCTGTAGTTGAAATAAATTTGTCGTTATATAATAAATTATACAAATCCTTATATTTATTTGATTGTTTTTTAAATAAATATGTTATTCTTTGGTTCATACGAGTGTCATATTTCAAATGTTTATTTTTTGCATAAACAATATTTTCTATTTTTTCAAAATCATTTTTATGATAAAAATCAGGTATAATTAGTATTTCAGGTTTATCATTAATTTCATATATATTATAACTTATCCATTCACTGGAATAATACGTTATAACAATAGTAAAACTAAATATTAATATAATTGGAAAAAATGATTTCAACTTATTATACATATAATATAGTTTGAATAAATTTGAATTAGTTTACACCTTTGAATATTTCCAACATTCAATATTGATATTTATTTCATTATTTTTAGTATCAAGTTTTTCTGTTTTATAGCATTTCCAATTTTCTAAATTAGAAATATCTGTAAAGTGCTTATCACATTCATATATTTTTGAAATACGTGTAATTATACATTCACTAGGACGTATATTATCATCATCTGTATGTAAAAAAAAATTGTATATATCTTGACCACCAATAATAAATATATTATCAAAACCAAATGATTTACAATAATCAATAGCATTTGGAATATCATAAAAAAATATTGTATTTTCAATATTTTTTTCTATAGTTGAATCATAAGGTCTTGCTAATTTTCTACTAATTACAATATTAATGCGGTTTTTTAGTGGTTTAAAACCAATACTTTCCCACGTATTTCTCCCCATAATCACTACATTATTACTATCACCAATTGTTGTTTTTGAAAAATGTTGCAAATCTTCTTTAATTCTCCAAGGAAGTTTTCCATTAATTCCAATTCCATTATTTAAATCAGTAGCAACAATTAATTTAATCATACTATTGTTATATATTCCAAATAAAAAACAGGCAATAAATTCATTTTAATTTTTATTAATAAAAAACATATAATATCTATTTCAATTTTATTATTATTATTTCAACTTTCATATTTTTTCAATGCTATCATCTTGTATTGTTTGCCAAACACCTGGATAATACGCAATACCTGTATCTGTTTGAATTTTCTCTAAATTTAGATAAAATGTGTTTCTTAAAAACAATTTATTAACAGGGAAAACATCTATAACTGAGAAGTAAGCACACCCATTTTCATCTTCAATAGGAAGATTATCATTTTTTTCGAACATTAAATTAGCATTCTTGGGTGTTGTAAAAACATTATATACTTTACCATCTATACTGCTACGATATAATGAATGAATTGTAAACATTGATGTGCAACCATATTCAACATAATCAAGATTATCAGTGTAGAATTTTTCAATATTTTCACGAGAATATTCAATCTGTCTGTGAGAAAGTTGTGGAATCATACGAGAATCATTATATTCGTCTTGCTGCATCTCTTCAATACTTTTAGAATTAGTAATCTTAGAAATAAAATAATCATCAATCGTTTTTTTACGTCTTTTTTCATAAAAGTTCTTTTCAACTTCTTCTTGAAAATGAAGCGTTGTCATTTTGCAATCAACTTTTATTTCCATATTTATTATTAATTATAATAATAAACATTATATAAAAATCAATTTATTTCTATTGAAAATTTTAAATAAAATAGAAATAAATTGAATAAAAATCTATATTTTAAATGTATAGTAAATTAATGAATAGATTAAAATTTAAAATGACCTCAGATATTAAAATGATTAATTCAGTTGTTGAAAAAGTTGTCAATAAAATGATAATTGAAATAGATAAGAATCTAAAGGATAGAAGAACAAAGAAACAAGTTGAAGTTGACAATTTATTTAAACCTGATATATCTGGAAATTCAGTTTGGGTCTCACGCGAAGTAATTGGAGAAAATAAAATGTTGGATTGGGGTAAAAATGGTGCTGCAAGACACGGAGTATACTTTTCTGACAGACGTTATATTTGGGAAAAACAAGGTAAGGGTTCTATTACAGCACTAAGAACAATTGGTTTTAGTGATGATGAATTATATGGAGCAAAACGTCCAATTCGCAAAGATATTCATGATTACCATAAAAAAATAGGTTGCGTAGTTTGCGGTAGTCAGTCAGATTTAGTTACTGACCATAAAAATGATTTATATAATGATCCACGCGTATTAGATGCTAAAACACAAACAATAGATGACTTTCAATGTTTATGTAATCATTGCAATTTACAGAAAAGACAAGTATCAAAAGTTACAAAAGAAACAGGAAAAAGAGTTGGAGCTACAACAATACCTATATATGCGGTTTTTGGAATTGATTTTATAGAAGGTAATGAAACGTTTGATGAAAATGATATAAATGCAATGGTAGGAACTTTTTGGTTTGATCCAGTAGAATTTGTCAAAAAAATAAAATCAACCACATTTAAATTTTGTCTATAAAACAATATTACTAATTCAAGTTACTTATTTTTTAACTGAATTAAATTTTGTGTGAAATTAAATCAATTCATTAATAAATAAATTGATTTAATAAATGAAGACATTTTAATATTATAATATTATAGAATGAATACACCCGGTTATAGAAAAGCATATATGGCTAATTTACAATCCCAAATTAATAACAATCAAAGAAACTATGCAGCAAATAAAGGAAATCCATCAACACATCAATATATGAAAAACGGAGGACCACAAATGCCCGGTGTCTCCACATTTAATTCGGAAACAAATGTTCAAGCAAAAGGAACGCCTATTAGATTTAAATAAAAAATATGTAATTATCTTGTTCATCTCTTTCTACTTCAATAAGTCAATAACTTTATCATAATATTCTTTTGAAACATCACACCCCTTGAAATTTCTATTTGTTTTTTTACACGCAAATGCGGTTGTTCCCCCTCCCAAAAACGTATCTAATACGACGTCACCTTCATTCGTATGTTTATTTATAATATCCTCAAATAATGGCAAACTTTTTTGCGTAGGGTGAAATCTATTTTTACCACCTTGTAATGGATAATTATAAATACCATTATCATATTTACTATTGAATGTGGGTTTTCCACCTTTTACACCTAGCAATGCAATTTCACGACAATTAGTTAGATAATTTGTTTTGGAATTTAAAGGTTGAGGATTTGTTTTTATCCATTCAACGAAACGTATTTGTTTAAACTTGTGTTTTTCCATTATTTCTTTTAGCTGACTAATTTTCCATAAATCAAAGAACATAATCATAGTTCCGCCTTTTTTTAATTTATCATAATAAATACCAATAAATTCATCTAATTTATCTAATGTAAATTCACTATCCCACGTTCCATAATCTGTTTTTACACAATATTTAGTTCCATATATTGTGCCGTGCCGCATATAATTATCCTTTTTATTATCATTTTCAATGTTGTTTTTTTCTTTGTATTCTTCCCATTCATCTTCTGTTTTAACAAATTCAACATTATTTTCAGCATTTTCTTTCACCTTATTGTAATGGGTATTCATACCACTATCTTTTGAAATAATGTATGGTGGGTCTGTTAAAATCAGGTCAACCGAATTTTTATCAATTGTTTTTAGATATTCGATACCATCACTATTTTGTATATCAATACTAGTTGTTGCTGTTGTAGTATTTTCTTCCATTTTTATTTATAACTTATACGTTATATAGTTTAATATTTTAATATCAATTTTTTAAAATATTAAATAAGTAATAATAATTTTTTCTTGCTTAAATAATCAAACTTGTAATTAACGTTTTTTTTGTGTGTATTTTTTTGATTTTTTGTATTTTTTTGTTTGTTTTACTTTTTTTGAAACAACAGGCAACCAGCGATTAACTCCTTCTAAAGTAGATTTTACAACATATAATTTACCATCATTACCTTTCTTTCTTGTTCCTCGGGCACATTTAGACGCAGAATATGGAGGTGATTTACGTGTTGTATATTTCTTTTTTGATGTTATTTTTTTACATTTTGAAATGCCCTTTCCTCCAATAGAAGGTTCTTTCACTGCATTCGCATTTTTCCATTTATACGCGTTGTTCAAACCCTTAACTTCCTTTTTTGTTTGCAAATCTTTTACATACTTGACTAAAGTATTTTTTATATCGCTTGTAGCACCTTTAAGGAATTGCGGTTGTTTCATCTCCATTCGTAAGAGAGCTATCCTTACAGCTACTATTTTATCTAGTCGTTCTTCTCTTTTCTTTTTAGTAGACGACATAAACGCTTTACCTTTTAGTTTATTTGCGTTATCATAAGATTCTTCAATTTTAGGAACAAGTTTTGCAGATTCACTCTGTACATTTTCAAAAATAGATATATTGTAAATTATTTTTTCTGCAATTTTTTTCTGTCTTTCATCACTTCCTGTGCGCATTTTTTCTAAATTGTTCTGAACTCTTTGCTGAACATCTTTACCATTGTCATAAGTCACTAATGTATCATCACTGCTATAACGTATGTCAACATCGCTATAAAGCGTCCCAATCATTTTCTTATGTCGATGTTGACTATCTTCAAATACTTGTCTCATAAAATTTGCATATTCAATTATACTTTCTTTTACACCAATAGATTTCATTTTGTCGTTGACTTTAGAAATAATTAATTCTACATTTTCATCTGAGTCCGGTGTCGGAAAAACAATTTCACTATTACTCATTATATATATATTAATAAAATATATTAATAAATAAAATAAAAATTGAAATTAACGTCTTTTGCATGTGTATTTTTTTGATTTTTTGTATTTTTTTGTTTGTTTTACTTTTTTTGAAACAACAGGCAACCAGCGATTAACTCCTTCTAAAGTAGATTTTACAACATATAATTTACCATCATTACCTTTCTTTCTTGTTCCTCGGGCACATTTAGACGCAGAATATGGAGGTGATTTACGTGTTGTATATTTCTTTTTTGATGTTATTTTTTTACATTTTGAAATGCCCTTTCCTCCAATAGGTCCATCAGAAGGTTTTCCGTCTGCCTCCTCATTTTCCTCAATAGGTTCATCAGAAGGTTTTCCGTCTGCCTCCTCATTTTCCTCAATAGGTTCTTCAGAAGGTTTTCCCTCTGCCTTTTTCTTTTCATCAATAGGTCCAACAGAAGGGTTTTTCTCAGTCTCCGCATTTGTCCCTTCATATTTGTAACCTTTATACAAATAACCCCCGATTTCGTTTCTTATCTCCATCGGAATTTCACTAATAACGCTTTCTTTATTATTATACCCTTTGTTTAAAAGTTTAACTTCCTTTTTTGTTTGCATATGTTCAATAAAAGTGTCTAACTTCTTAGAAAAATCGGTTTTTTGATATTTTATTAAGGCGGTTAAGTCAAAACTTAAATATAATAATTCATTATATCTTGCCTCTCTTTTGGGTCTCATGCCATATATTCCCAACATCGTTTTTTTGACGAGGGCGTTTGCCTCATCTACAGCGTCACGTAGTTTTTCACGAATTTCTGTAGCTTTTGCAGCAACAGCATTTAATCTCTTCTTAGCAGTAATTATATTGTTTGCAATTTCCTGATTAGACGCATTCCCGTAGCGTTGTTCTCCCAAACCTTCAGCATTTGTCCACATTTTTCCTAAATTACCAATAACTAGGTCTGTCCAGACATCATAGTCGCTTCCGTTTTTATAACCACTCCAATAATCTCCAACAAACTCCTTGGTGGGGTTTTTAGCTACGCTATCTACGTCAATGATGTTCTGCATTAATCCAGTATAAAGAGATATGTTTGTCTGGGTGTAGTTGAGTGTAAAGTCATCTGCACTTGTAATATTAGGTAGTTCGGAACTAAAACCCATATATTTTGAGACTGAAGAAATAATCTCGTCTACATGTTCATGTGTATCCGGTTTAGGGAATGTAGGTAGAGGGAATGTAGGTAGTATATTTTTCATTATATATATTAATATATATATATAAAATTAAATAAAAATAAAAATTGAAATTATATAAAGTTTAATTTATGTTATTATATAAAAGCAAGAATGACAGCAAACGTAAAAATAAATGATGATGATATTACAATGAATGGCGAACAAATGATTTTCAACCCTTATAATCCAAATAACAAGGAGATTACATTGAATTACGTTCAATCTATTCTAAAAGAATATGGATTACCCCCTAATGTAAATAACTTGGAACTATATAGAAGAGCATTTGTTCATCGTTCTTATACAAAAAGACCATTTCAAGAAAACGAAGAGCAAAATATAATTATTGTTGAACGCCCAAATGATTGTTTACCACTAAGCACCAAATCAAATGAACGTCTAGAGTTTCTTGGAGATGGTGTTTTGGAATGTATAACAAAATATTATTTGTATAGACGTTTTCCTAAAGAGAATGAAGGTTTTATGACTGAAAAGAAAATTGCCCTAGTAAAAAATGAAGCAATTGGTAAGTTAGCATATGAAATGGGACTTCATAAAAGTTATATTTTATCAAAACATGCTGAAGAAAAAAATACGCGAACAAATATGAAAAAACTGGGTTGCTTGTTTGAATCATTTTTGGGAGCATTATTCTTGGATTTTAATAAAATGGAAATAAAAGATGAAGATGCTTGGTTTAAAAATTTATTTGTAACAGGGCCCGGTTTTCAAATGGCTCAAATATTTGTAGAAAGTATTTTCGAACGCCATGTAGATTGGATTGAACTTATACAGAATGATGATAATTATAAAAATATTTTGCAAGTAAAAATCCAAAAAGAATTTAAAGTAACTCCTCATTATTTGGAAATAGAAAATGGAAATGAAGAAGAAATAGAGATTCAGGATAAGAAATATCATATGGGTGTATATATTTGCTTAGGGCAACCCATACATCAAGCACGCCAAGAAGATGCCATTAATTTTATTTCTCAATTTAAAACGTTTGAAGCAATTCATAAATATATGGAAAAAAATGAAAGGGTGTTAGTATTCCTCAGTGATGGCGAACATAAAATCAAGCGTAAAGCTGAACAATTTGCCTGCGAGAAATCACTAAAATATATTGGATAATTAATAATTAATAATTATATAATAAAAATATAGTAAGTATTTTTTTATCATATTTTAATGTAAATATAATATATTCAAATATGGATAGTTTGTTAGAACAATTTCGCAAGAAACCAAAGGTTGTAGAACAAGAAAAGTATAAGATAAAAGTTCCAATTACAATAACAAGTGAAGTTAAAGATAATAGTAAATATAAAGAAAATGGAGAAGAAAATGTAGAAGAAGAAATGGAAGAAGTTAAAATAGAACTAAAAGGCGATGATGGTTTTAAAATAATTGATAATACAAAAATATTGAAAAAAGAAGAAAATGAAAAATATAACAATTTACGTGAAAAGTTAATGAAATCATTACCAGTTTATAAATTAGGTGAAAACCCCGAACCAAGTGAAAAACCTGTAGCAAAGGAAAAAATAGAAAGAAAGAAAGCAGAAAAGGATAATATTGTAAATAATGGCCCTCGTGAAGGAGAAAAATTAATTAAAGTGAAAAAGCGTGTAAGAAAAACAAAAGCAACAATTCTTAAGGATAAATCCCGTCGTGATATAGCAAATGACGAATTAGGAGAAGAATTACTACCACGTGTTCCAAAAAAAGAAGAATTAGTATTAATAAAACATGCAAGCTATTATATGAATAATAGAGAAAAGTTTGTATACTTTATAAATAATTTATTTAGACCATATCGTGATGAAATATTAAAAGAAAGTACAGATGTATCTTGTGATCCAGATAAACAAACAGGTGAAAATAAACTTTTTATTCAACAGAAAATAGTAAGAGATTATATAAATTTATATACACCTTATAGAGGATTATTATTATATCATGGTTTAGGTTCAGGTAAAACGTGTGCTTCAATAGCAATAGCAGAAGGATTTTTAGGTATACCATCAATAGCATTTGTGGAAGGATTAACAGGTGTTAGAAAAGTGGTAGTAATGACACCAGCATCTTTAAAAACAAATTTTATTGAAGAGTTGAAAAAATGTGGAAATCCAATTTTTAAAAAGAAGCAATATTGGGAATTTATTGGTGTAGAAGAAACAAATGATGAAATGATAAATCAAATATCTTCGGCATTAGGTATGCCTCGTGGATATATAAAATCAAAACGTGGAGCGTGGTTTGTTGATGCCCGTAAGGAGTCAAATTATGAAAAATTAACAACAGAAGAAAAAAAACATTTAGAAGAACAATTAGATGAAATGATAGGACAAAAATACTCATTTATACCTTATAATGGTCTTAGAAAAAGAAGATTAAATGAGTTAACGCGCGATGGAACATATAATATATTTGATAATAGAACTATAATTATTGATGAAGCACATAACTTTGTAAGTTTAATTGTGAATAAAATAGAGTCAGAGAAAGATTTAAATAATCCAACTGAAACAAGTACAAGATTATACAAAATGATAATGGAAGCACAAAATGCTCGTATTATTTTATTAACTGGAACACCAATGGTAAATTATCCAAATGAAATAGGTATATTATTTAATTTATTAAGAGGATATATTCGCACTTGGAAATTTCCAATTAAACAAGAAGGTACAGCAACAACAAGATATACAACAGAAATGATAGAGAAATTATTTAAAAAGAATGATATAGTTGACTATTTAGAAGTAATTTCTAATGAAATAGTTTTAACAAGAAATCCATATGAATTTGCAAATAAATTCTATACAAAGAAAGATGAGGTTAGTTATTTAGGAGTGCGCCGTGATAGTAAAATGGATAATTTAAATGATGCTGATTTTATAAAAAAAATACTTGAAATTTTAAGTAAAAATAATATAAATATAGAAAAATCAAAAATAAGAATAGAATTAAATAAAGCATTACCTGATAAATTAACAGATTTTATGGATACATTTATTGATGAAAAAACAGGACATATAAAAAATGAACATATATTCAAGCGAAGAATATTAGGGTTAACATCATATTTTAAAAGTGCACAAGAAGGATTAATGCCCGATTATGATGAAAATGTAAATTATCATCTAAAACGTATTGAAATGAGCGATTATCAGTTTTCTAAATATGAAGAAGTGCGTTTACAAGAGAGGGATAAAGAAGTAAAAAATGCTCGCAATAGGTCAAATGAATTATATGGAAAAACGAATTCATCATATAGAATATTTTCACGAGCATATTGTAATTTTGTTTTCCCAACACCACCAGGAAGACCAATGCCTAAAAGAAAAATAGAACAAGAAGAAAAAGAAGGTGATGAAGAAGAAACAAATAAAAACGATGAAAAATTTGAAATTGAAGCAGCGCTTGATATAATGCGTGATGAAGATGATATTGATGGTATTAGTGTAACAGAAAAAAGAAAGACAGAAGAAGGTGTTTTAATTAATAATGAAGAAGTAAGTGATGTTTTGCGCGATAATGAAGATTATCCAACTCGTATTCAAAATGCTCTTTCACATTTGAAAAAAGAAGAAGACAATTTTCTAACACATGAGGCATTAGAAATATATAGTCCTAAATTTTTACATGTTTTAGAAAATATAGAAGATCCAAAAATGGTAGGTTCACATTTACTTTATAGTCAATTTCGTACATTAGAAGGTATTGGTATATTTAGTTTAGTATTAGAAGCAAATGGTTTTGTTCAGTTCAAAATAAAAAAAGATGGTGGTAAATGGATTTTAGATATTCCTGCTGAAAAACGCATTCCAAGAAAAATGTTTGCTTTATATACAGGAACAGAAACAACAGAAGAAAAAGAATTAATACGTAATATTTTTAATGGAAATTTTGATTTAGTGCCACATGAATTACGTGAAGAAATATTAAAAATAAATTTAAATAATTTATATGGAGAACTTATAAAAATTTTTATGATTACAGCATCTGGTGCTGAAGGAATTTCATTGAAAAATGTAAGATATGTCCATATAATGGAACCATACTGGCATCCTGTTAGAAAAGATCAAGTTATTGGGCGCGCAAGAAGAATATGTAGTCATAGCGAGTTACCAAAGGAAGAAAGAAATGTAAATGTATTTATGTATATAATGACTTTTAGTGAAAGTCAAATAAAAGATAAGATGTCAATAACATTGAAAAATAATGATAGAAGTAAATTTAACAAAGAAAATAAGACACCTTTAACAACAGATGAAGCATTATATGAAATAATGAATAGAAAAGAAAATATAACAAAACAAATAGTAAAATCAATAAAGGAAGCATCTTTTGATTGTGCTATACATAACACTGGTAAATCCGGTGAAATATTAGAATGTTTTTCTTTCGGTAATGAAACAAATTCAAAAATGTTTTCATATAAACCAAATATTGAACAGGAAGATAGAGATGCAAAAGTGCAAGCATTAAATTTAGGAAAAGACAAGTGGCGTGCTAAAAAGAAAACAATAGATGGTAAATCCTATGCTATACGTTTAGATAGTGATGGAAATCCAACAAATAAACTATACGATCTTGTAAGTTTTCAAAGAGCTCGTGAAAATCCAGGTATGGGATTACAAGCAGAATTTGTAGGGACAATAATAAAAGAAAATGGTAAAGAAATATTAGAAGGTATTTAATTTAAAAGCGTGTAAGTAAAATATAATTTATATATAATTGTATAATATATATAAATGTCAAGTATAGTTGATATTGAAAAAATAATGGATTTAATAGTTAAAAATAAATTAATTATAAATACTATATTATTATTATGGTTTGCAATTTTTATTATTGTTATATTAATTATTGCTTACGTTAAAATAGTAAAAAACCAAAATATTTTAGGAAATAATAACGATGTAAAAAATGAAAATATACCATTAATTAATATTGATAAATTGAGGGAGGCAATTAGAATATAATTATGAACTTACACCTTTTCTAATTTAAAACGCCTATTATTTTTATAAAAAATTGAAATCTTTTTTATTATATATAAATAAACTAAAATGGTAACTATTACAAATAAGAATGGAAAAATTATTTCGTCTAAAACCGCATCAACCCCAAAACAATCAATAAAATCTATAAAACAAACAAATTGGATAGACCATACAAAAACATTTGCTGATAAAAATAATATTTCATTTGGAGACTCTTTATCTAATGTAAATAATAGATGTCAATATTATGATACAATGATTGATAGAAATAAGTATCATAGAGGACCAAATTTGCTTCAACCCGACCATCCAGCAATGCATCCAATGCATCCAAATTTATCATCACAAGATAAAAAAATTAAAGATGAAATATTAGTTCAAACAAAAAGAAGTATGTGTGGAAAGACCCATACTTTTAAAAAATAAAAATTGAATATAAATGTATATAATATTTATAATAAATAAACTTTTGAAAAAATGCAATTTACATATGATAAAGACGTATATGATGTCGGAACGTCTGCGTCTAGCAATTGGAGTATATTAGATGACGCTAAAGATGAAGATATATGGGTTCATTTAGCAGATTTTCCTTCCAGTTATGTTATTTGTAAATGGGATAATAATATGACATTTCCTACAAAAGCAAAGAAAAAAAAATACATTCATAAAAGAGTTAAAGTTGCGGGAAGAATTTGTTTTCAAAAAAGTGAAAATAAAATACCAGATAATTTGAATAAAATAAATGTTATTTATATTGATTGTAAAAATGTCAAGAGAGGTGAAAAACTAGGTCAAGCAGAACTTACAAAAGAACCAACTATATTAACAATAGATAGAAAGTAGAAAAAATAATAATTAATTATATGTTTATTATTATTTTTATTTACAAAATTAAAAGATTATACAAGTCTATGTAATTCAACAGCAGCAAAACCCCCAGCAACTTGCGCTAATATATAAGGTAATAATTCATTACGTGGTAAAGAATTTCTAACAAACATTGCTAAAGTGACAGCAGGGTTAACATGACCACCAGAAATATTACCAATAACAGCAATAACAACAGCTAAAGCAGCACCAATAGCTAAAGCATCACCAGTAGCAATAATAACGAACACAAAAAATAATGTTCCTAAGAATTCGGCAAAGTATTTTTTCATTATATTATATAATTTACAAATATAATATAATTCATATTGAAATATTAATTAGTTAAAAATAAAATATAATTTAAGCGTTAGTTTTAATAAAGCGGTTCATTGATTTTTCTCTTGCGTAACGTGTAAAACTAGAACTATCGTAAACATATTTTACATTAGTAGCACTTACAGGTGTAGTTTCATCATCACCTTGTGTTCCATCTTTACCTGATACAAATGAAAATGATAAACTGCTTAATTGATTAGGACCCTTAGCAGCATAATTATGACGATGTTTAACATCACCAGCATTTTGTGTAGCTCTAAAAGTGCCAGCAGAAATAGATTTATCTTCACTCATTATTAATGATGTATTCCAACCTCTTCTTAATATTTCTCTTGTTTCAGCACGTTTACTATGTAATCCGTGAACTTCAGCATTTGATTTATCTAATCCATGTATATTTCCGTTTGTAAATCTTAACATTTATATAATAGAAAAATATAAAAAAATAATATATATTTTATTTTTATATTGTAAATAACATAATTACTTTATTGACATAATACGTGGTGCAATATTCATTGCCATTAATTCTTGGAATAGTAATTTACAAGCATAAGGTATTTCAACATAATTAAAGTCAGAACGATTATCACAAGTTCTACAATGATGTATATGTAATTCTTCATTATATGATGCAATCATACCACAACTATTACATACATTGACCTGAAATTTATCAGAAGCATCATAAAGTCTACCCTTAGTAAATCGTGATGCTCCGTGTGAAACCATGCAATCTCTTTCCATTTCACCAAATCTTAAACCACCATCTCTTGAACGACCTTCAGCTGGTTGACGTGTTAAATTTACCATAGGACCAATTGATCTACTATGTTGTTTATCATTAACCATATGTTTAAGTCTTTGATAAAATACAGGTCCAATAAATATTTCAGTTTCCATTTGTTCACCAGTTAACCCGTTATACATAATTTCATTACCATTGCGCTCATAACCAAGTTTATTAAGCTCTTTAGAAATATCGTCAATATGTAAATCTCCAAAACTTGTGCCATCACCAAACAAACCTAACTGAACCAACACTTTTCCAAGCAATGTTTCCTTTAATTGCCCAATTGTCATTCTAGACGGAATAGCGTGAGGATTGATAATAATATCTGGTTTAATTCCATCTTTTGTAAATGGCATATCTTCTTCGGGTATAATATTTCCAACTGTTCCCTTTTGTCCGTGCCTTGAACTAAATTTATCTCCAATTACAGGTTTTCTTACAATACGCGTGCGAACTTTTGCGAATTTATAACCATCACCATTGCGACCAATGTGATTTTTATCAACATATGTTTCTTCAGTTGTTCTAAATACTTTACTTTGGTCCTGATATTTAATTAATTTTGTATGATCATTTTTATTCTCTTTAATAGGAACCATTTTTGCAATAATAACATCTCTATTTTCAATAAGAGTATTTTCTGGTATTACACCATCGCTATTAATCTTATTATAATTTCCAAATTTCACAGATTTTGTTCGTGATGGGTCAGGTTTTCCACGAATTTCATCATCACCAAATATTTTTTTATCTTCATCTTTTTCTGTATGTAAAATGGTTGCTATAAATAGACCACGATCAACTGCCCCTTTATTAACAAGTATACTATCTTCTTGATTATAACCTGTATGACTCATAATAGCAACAATTACAGGTGAACCAGAAGGAATTTTATTTAATTGAAGAATATTCATAACACGCGTATCTACAAGCGGTCTCATAGGATAATTAAGAACATATGCTGTTTTATCCATACGCTTATCATAATTTGTAACATAAACACCCATTGATTGTTTAGACATAGCACATTGATAAGTATTTCTTGGTGATTGATTATGATCAGGAAAAGGAATACAAGAAGCTAATACACCAAATATAGTGCTAGGATGAATTTCGCAATGTGTATAACGAATAGTTTTATTTATAATAGTTTTATTAATTTCATTATAACGCATAGAAATCATACTGCAATTTTGTTCATCAGGATCAATATATTCAATCACAGAATTACTGATTTTAATACTTGTCAGTAAATCATCCCAAATAAGTTCTTTTTTTACAATTTTATCTAAAATATCTTGATTAATATTCAATATATTATTTTTAACTCTTAAAACAGGACGTGTCAAACGACCACCATCATTGCAAATTCTAATTTCCATACTAGAATAATTAAATGTAATAGAAGTATAAATATTAATCATACCACTATATTTTTTTTCTTTTAGAATAGAATATAATTTATTTGGATTTTCAGTTACACCAATCCAGCATCCATTTACAAATACTTTGACTTTATCATAATAATTATATGTATCTTTAATAGAATCTAAATGAATAATATACTGATTTACATATTCGTGTATCGTTTTACTATCAGATGGAATAGTAACGTGTGTTAAATAACTTAAATTTTTAACAACACCTACAGATTGACCTTCTGGTGTTTCAGCAGGACAAAGAAATCCCCAAGTAGTATTATGTAACATACGTGGAGGAACTAATTTTCCGCTTTTATCAATTGGTGTGCTAATTCTACGAGAGTGACTTAAACTCGATGCATATGTCATTCTATTAAGAACTTGAGCAACACCAACTTTACTACTATTTGAATGTTTAAGACCAAAATCACCAGTGCTTAAAGCACGTTTAATCCCATTTTCAATAGTGGTTGATTTAATAATTTTATATATATTAGTATGATTAACAATGTTAATAAAATCATACGTCGAACGCCACGAACCAGTATTGATTTCTTTAATTATCATTTTTTGCATGTCTTTTACTAACTTATTAAAGTAATTTCTGAATAAATTATTTAACAATGTTCCAGTTAAATCTATACGCTTATTTAAATATGAATCTCTATCATCTGCAGGAATGAAACCAGCATCAGCCATTAGTAATTTTTTTGCCATATAACCAAGAAAATAAATTTTCTGTGTACTATTATGACAATGTGGGAATAAATCATTATTTAGAACATCATTTGCGAATTCGCTCTTTTTTTTATCTCCTGTTTCTTTATCCATATTCATAGGTGTATACATAACATTTTCTCTTATATAATCGAATGCTTCTTCCTTTGTTTGAATATCACAAGAGTCAACAAGAGATGCTTTTAGCAAGTTTAATATAATATTATTTGGTGTATCGGGTTTACTATAATTATCTAATAGAACAATATTACAAATATTTTTATCACTAATTACACCAAGTGCTCTAAATACAATAAATAATGGAATGGGATTTTTTACTCTTGGAATTTGAACTTGTATAGCATTTCCAAATCCATTATTTTTACTTTGAAGCATTAAATTTATTTGTTTTGGACTAATTGATTTAAAATCAGGAACAGATTTTATTTCAGCAATCCATTTATACTTTGTATTATTTTTAGATACATTAAAACAATATACTTTATTTTCAGCAGCACGTTCCTGACCTAGAACAGTTTTCTCAGAACCATTTATAATGAAATAACCACCAGCATCATATTTACATTCACCAGTTATTTCAGAATTTACGTGTTTATATTGTGTTAATAAACATATTGTAGATTTTAACATAACAGGCATTTTACCAATATTAACCGATGGCAATATTTTATGTGTTGTTTGTACGTCTTCTAGATTATCTCCATTCCGTGTAATATATTTAATATTTAAATCAATTGTCATACTTGAACCATATGTAAAATTTCGCAAACGCGCTTCGTGTGGAAACATCAATTTTGTTGCACCATTATTTTCGTGTATTTGAGGTCGTTGTATTTTAAAATTTGAAAATGAAATAAACATTTCTAATTTATATTTTCCTGTAGATTTATCATAATCTTGGTCAGAACAAATTGTAATTGGGTGAAACATATGTATTGTTTTTTCTATTTGATAATTAACAAAATTATTATACGATTCGAGTTGATGTCTAACCAATTGTTTTAAATGATTTTCTCCAAAATATGATTCAATTAAAGTCCAAGGTATCTCTTCACTAAAATCAATGTTTCTTTTTTCGGGAACATATCCTACATCATCTTCAGTAAATTCACGATTACCGCTTTTAAAATTATTATTATTTTTTTCTTCGCACATTTCAATTGGAAACATTTCTGACATAAATTTATTATATTTGTTTTCTTAATATTGTTTAATTTCAATTTTTATAATAATTAAAATATTTTCATTATTATAACGCAAAAAATTATTTTATTTTATTTCATTTTATTTCATTTTATTTAATACATTATTATCAAGATTTATTGGTTTATTATATAAATGTCCTTGTAATTCTTCTCTTGATAAATATAATACTTTTAAATCACTTGGAGAATTTGTATTTTGTAATTTTGCAGTTGGAATATTATTTTTAACATTACTACTTTCAAAAAATGTAGAATTACGATTTGTTTCAATAATTGTATCTGCATTATCCATTAAATATTTTCTATAATCTGCATTAGAAACAATTGAACCTTTCTTTAATATTTGATCATTTAAATGACTATTAGGATCTTGATTATTAAATTCGCGACCATTATTCATTAACCCAGGAAAATCAACGTAAACATTATTTGTAAAACGACTCATAATATATATATATTATACTATTATTTTTTAGTAAATAAATACAAACTAACTTTATATTGTTGTTTCCAACAATTCAATTATTTCAGTTTTCTTTTTAATCTTAGGGTCGATTGCAATACCTTTATTTACAGCATAATCACGCAATTCAGATATTGTCATTTTAGTTAAGTTAATATCCTCATCTGTTTCATTTTGTATTTCTTCAACAACTTCACTTAAATCTACAACACGGGTATTTTCATTTTTTTCTAATAATGATGAAACTTCTTTTTCTAAATCATTTTCTAATCCAACAATTTCCTTTACATTTTCAGTTTCATCTTCTTCTTCATCACTATCATCATCATAACTACCATCTTCGTCATCACTATCATCTTCTTCATCGATATTTTCATCGATTGATTTAACATAAAGTTCATCTTCACCTATTTCATCACATTCAATAATATTTGAATAATTATTTGACGTTAATTCCACTTTTTTTGATTCACCATTGTCATGTTGAGAATATTGATTTACATTATCAAAACCACTTCCTTGTGGATTTATTGTCGCCTTAATAGTTTTTACTTCATTATTCAAACCAGAAATGATTTGTATCATATCTTTTAACTTACTATCATAATCTGATAATCTTTGTCTTAAATAAAATAATGTAAATACTATAATAAATATTATTCCTAATGAAAACATCAAATTTGTTCCAACACCAAATATTGCTAAAAGATCCATTTAAAATTAAACTATATAAAAAGGAAAAAAAACTAACGTAAATATATTTTATATTTTTGATTCATTTAAAAAATCAATTGTTTCATTTATCATATTTTTTGGGAAATTCATTTGTTTTAACACTTCAATTCCTCCTTTAATTTTATTTATTCCTTTTTTTACTTTATATGTAAAAACAATATTGTTATTGTTATTATTGTTATTATTATTATATTTAGAATGCATATGATAATTTGTAATATTTTTTTCCGTATCTAAAGATTTACATAATTCATTAAAATGTGTTGTTAACAAATATGATACATTCTTTTTTTCACTTAAATTCTTCATAAATACATATGAACTTGCAATTGCTTCTTCTGGATTTGTACCTGAATATAATTCATCAAAAATACAAAAATGATTTCCTTGTTTATTGTCTTTACTAATATTATCCATAATACTTCTACACCTACGTGCTTCTGCTTGAAATAAACTATCTCTTCCAGATGTATCAGGAATATTTAAATAGCAATGAATTTTGGAATATGGTGTTATTATACACTTTTTATAAAATCCAACACCTATTTGTTGTGTAATTAAAATATTAAATAAACAAGATTTAATTATTGTTGTCTTACCTGATGCGTTTGGACCAGTAATAATTTTATTGGTTTTCATATTTATTGAATTTTTTACAGATTTTTCACCAAGTGTAGGATAATAAAAATCTTTCATAATTAATTTTTTGTTATTAACAATTAAAGATTTATTTAATATTTTATTACTAATTTTTTCTTGAATTTGTGTTATGTTATTATAATAACTATTAAAACCAAATGAGTATAACATACTTTTATGTATATCATCATTTGTATGTAATTTATAAAAATTAGACATCAAATTTCCTAGATTTGATATTTCATTTAAATTCCATTTATATTCATCAATTAAATGTATATTAGTATGTAATTTTTGAAGAACTAATAAATGTTCATCTAAATTGTTATTAAATTTTTTATATGCTTTTAATTCTCCTGTTCTTTTTTTAAAATGATGTATATTACAAATTGTATCAAATAAATAATTATTTAATTCCTTAATTTGATTGTGAATTTGATGTAAATTATTATGAAATCTTACAATTGACATTATATTGTAATATGTTTGCATCCCATACATAAAAATCATAAAAACTGCTGATATTCTTTCACTCCAAGGCACATCATTAAAATTATAAATAAGACGTCCTACCACATTTTGCTTTATAGCTAAAAATACAATTTTAATATATGTATTGAAATCAACAAAATTACTATTTTTTGATAATTTTAATAAAAGAAATGGTAAAATTAACATTACTATTGGACTTAATAATGTGAATAATGGAGAACATATATTTAATAAGCAAAATATTAACATTGCATATGAATAATTATTTAAAAATTCAATATAACTATACTCAATAAAATGATATTTTTCATAAAAGTTTTCTTCGTATTTGATATCATTCCATAATTTATAAATATTATCTACTTTTTTATTATTAATATTGTTAATATCTAGTTTTTTTTTCGTCACAAAGTTACGTGTATCTTTAATATATTTAACATCATTTGTATAATAGTTACTCCATAATTCAATAAGTTCACTTTCACATTTATTATTTCCATCACAATCAAATAAATAATAATATAGTGGTTTTGAATCTTTATTCATATCATCACATTTAATTAATTCCAAATCATTTTTTGTGTTTGATGGTATTTTAATTAATTTACTATCATTAATATAACTTATTGGCAGTTTAAAATAATCTTTAATTGAATTATTAGATACATCATTTAAATTTGCAGGATTATCAATATTTGAACATTCATCTTTATTTATTAAATTTGCAGTCCAGGAACAAAAATCCATTATTCCAATAATTACCTTATAATTAATAATATTAATTTAAAATAATTATTTAAATGTATTAAAAGAAAAATTGAATTAACTTAAAAAGATTTTATCATTATTATTTATTATAAAATGACATTGTTTACATCTTATCAATCACGTGTTCCTAAATTAACATTGGCCGATTTTGAAAATATAAAAAATGAAGGATTTAATTTTGAACTACCCCAAGAAACAATAAATATGATTAAAAAAATATCTGAACTTGTAGGTGATGCCAGTTATATTAAAACACCAGTTTTTAAGAAAAGAAATAATAAGAGACAACATAACGTTATTGACCCTAATTTTAAACCAACAATATTTAAAGTAGAAATTGATGAATATCAAAAAAATTTATCTAAAATACAAATACAAATAAATAAAATTTCTGATAAAAACTATGAAACTATTAAAGATGCCACTTTAGAAATTCTTGATAAAATAAGAGAACATATGTCAGAAGAAGATTTTGAAAAAATAGGTCAACATATATTTACAATTGCTAGTTCAAACGCATTTTATTCACATTTATATGCAAAACTATATAGTATATTAATGAGCAAGCACGAAATTTTTGAAACTATTATTGAAAAGAAGTTTATTGAATATTTAAAAATATTTGATGAAATAAAACCATCAATTAATTCTGATGAAGATTATGAAGAATTTTGTAGAATTAATAGTGAAAATGATAAAAGAAGGGCATTAAGTAAATTTATAACATCATTATTAAATTGTGATGTAATACAAAGCGATTTTGTATTAGTAATTTTAGAAAAATTAGTTAACGATTTTAATAATCTTATTGAAACAGAAAATATGACATCATCTTGTGATGAAATTAGTGAAAATTTGAAAATTATTATAGAAAATTCCAAAGATATTTTCAATAAAACCAATGATGATGATGAAAAAAATAAATGGACAGAAATAGTAGATAAAATTAAAATTATTTCAAAAATGAAAACAACTGATTATAAAAGTTTTTCAAAGAAAACATTATTTAGATTTTATGATATTATGGATAAATTAAACAAAAAATAAATTATAAATAAATTACAATATAGTATTATTTTTATTAAATAATATTATATATATAATATGGAATTCATTGAATTGTTATCCATTGATGATAATAGTGAAAATAGAAAAAAAATTTCAAAACCATATAATGATTTATTAAAAATATTTTTTCAAAATTTACAGGACGCGCATATTTCATATAAAGAAAATCAAAAAAGTATAATACATAAAAAAATGTATATTGATGATGATAATATTGACCTAAATGAAACAAATATATATTTTCCTGAAATAATACGTGATTATATACAAAATTTTTCAAGCACAAAGTATATTTATAAGTTTAATATTTACGATAGAGTTATTGTTATTGAATTTGTTTTTTTTAATACAATTCCAAATAAAAAAGAAATTAATTCACACATACAAAAAATATATATGTGGTTACATATATTATCATTATACGCTAATACAGAATGTACAAAAACATTAAAAATAAATATTTATTTTTCCAATTTTAGAAAAAAATTACCATCTAATGCTATTTCTAATAAAGAACAAATATTAGATGCTATTAATGTAAATACTGCTTGGACTTATAGATGTAAAGAACATAATTCTATTACTATTTATAGAAAAGAAGAATGGTTTAAAGTGTTATGTCATGAAACAATACATACATTTGGCTTGGATTTTTCTTCTGACACTGATGCTAATATAAGATTAATGTGTGAAAAAATATTTAACGTTCAGAGTGATTTTTTATTAAGCGAAAGTTATTGCGAATTCTGGGCAACAATATGGAGCACCATATTTAATGCATATTGCATTTGCGATTCACCAAAAGATTTTGATAATTTTTCACATATATATGATGATTTAATATTTAATGAAAAACAATTTTCTATTTTTCAAACTCTTAAGGTATTAAATTTTATGAAATTAAATTACTCTGATTTATTTGATTTTAAAATGTCACGAAAACAATTTATTGAAAATACTAATGTTTTTTGCTATTATATAATAAAATCAATTTTACTTTTCAATGATAAAAAAACATTAGATTTTTTTTTAGATATTAATAGTAACATATTAAACTTTGAAAATACAAATAAAAATGTAGTAAAGTTTGTAAAGTTTATTGATAATAATAAGTTAGATATGAATTTTATAGAAGTTTTAAATGAAATACAAAAACGCAAATATGCTTTGCATAAAGAATATACTAATTCTGATTTATTAAGAACATTAAAAATGACGTTACATGGTTAAAAAAACAAAATATTTTAATTATATTTCATATGTACAAATAATATATTTATTAATGAATATATTATTTTGTTGCTTCAAAAATAAATTAGAGGAAAACAGAAATAATATAGATACAAAAAAGAAATTAATTAAAATGTTAATGTTTATGAACAAAAATAATAATATTGTTCCACAAACGTAAATATAATTTAATATAAATAATAATATTTATATTAAACAAAAATTATAATTTCTTTTTTTAATAACTCATTTAAGCAGTTGCAGAGGCAGTGACGGCAGCAGCAGCGGCAGCGGCAGCAGCACCAGTGGAAGGAAAATGAGGTGCCATATATCTTTGAAGGTTGAAGTAAGTTAGTGTATCATCCTTCTTGATCTTGAGAAGTTTGGAAAGAGCAGCATCAGGAATAATGGTTCTTCCATTAGAAGGGTCTTGAAGACTATGTGCCTTGATATAACTTGTGATTTCCTTGGTTACAGCGGTTCTAGGCATCATTTCGCCATTAGGTTTTCCAAGAAACTTGGCAAGTTCATCACTGATTAGTGTTGGTTTGATAAAACCAGCAGGAGCGCGATTTCCAGCGCGTTTCATTTTAGCAGCTACAAGTTTTCTTGCTTGCTTCATTTCTTTAGCAATAAGTTTTCCTACTTCAACCATTTCTTTCTTTGCTGAACCAACCTCTGCGTGGAGAGTTGTGAACTTTGTTAGAAGAGCACCATAACGGGTCTCTAGAACTGACAATGAGTCAGTTGGCGCTTCAGTGGTTTCAACCTTTTCAACAACAGGTGTAGGAGCAGGAGCAGGTGTAACTTCAGGTTTTGGTGAAGCAGTAGTTGCTTTCTTTACAATTTTCTTGGCGGCAGTCTTAGTGGTGGTCTTATCGTTCTTTCCCATATTATATATTAACATATAAGACGTGTTTAAGTTGTTTTACATATATATATAATTAATTACAATTAATTATTATTTTAACCACCATATTAAGGGCAATTTAAGGAATAATATTTTTTTTTGCGTTTTTTCTGAGTTTTTTTTATTTTTATAAATAATTTATTTATAAAAATAATTTTTCTCTTATACATCATTATGTATATTACGTATTATTGTGCATAACAGCTTCATATAACCACGGCATTGCTTGAGCAGCACTTCGAGAACATATTGTAAAAGTAGATAATATATAATATACACCTACAGAACGACTTGATTCATTTATACCACTTGTTATAAAAATTTCTATTATTTCTAATACTTTTTTTCTCAATAATTCAAATGAATAATTTATTAATAATTCGTGTAAATTAATACTTGGTAATGGATTACCTGCTGGTATTATTTCTCTTTGCGTTTCTCTAGTTAAATTTGCTCTATAAAAAAATATGTCTTTTAATTCGCGCAAAAAATATATTAATCGTGTACGATCTAAATTTAAAAACCAATCCAAGTTTGTTATATGTCCATAATTATCGATTATTTGAAATAATTCTATTAATTTTGCTCTATTTTCTTGTTCTAATGATTGATTAATACTATTTTCTTCAACTATATTTGTGTTATCAAATTTAATATTTAATATTTTTGATATTTTTTTTATTCTTTTTAATGATTTTTTTATTTGTTTTGATACTTTTTGCCTATTATATGGATTTAACGCACCATCTTTTTTTATTAATTCATTTATTGAATAATTTGAAAAACCATATATAAATCCATCTACATCTTTATAACTGAAAAAATCTTCAAAATCTAACTCATTTAAATCTTCAAGTGAATAAAAATCTTGATTATTATTACATTTTTTTTTATCTAATAAACCAGGACCTTTATAATAAAATAAACATTTTACGAAAAATTTTCTTATATTTTTTTGAATTTTTATTGCAAACGAAGAACCTTTTAAATATTCGTATAATCTGTCTTTTAATTCGCTTTTATTTCCACTTTGTTTTAGTTTATAATATTTACAAATCCTTTTTAATTGTTGAACATTATAATTAATTGTTTTTATTTTGTCAAAATCTTCGTAATTTATTATTTCAAAATCGTCTTCGGTTATTTTTTCTTGTCTTAAACGTTTCTTTGACCTATTTTGTGTTAAATCAAAACTATTAGACCTTACCATATTATATTTACTAGTATATATTATCTAAATACTTTAATATCTACCTTTCTGTTAAGTTTTTCATTCATTTTTTTTATTCAGGTTTTTTTTCATTTTTTTTATAAAAAATATTTTTTTTACACGAAATATGATGCCAACTATATTCTATTTAAAAATAAATTGATTTTAATATAAAGGTAATTATATAAGGTATATTATAAATAAAATGTCAGTATCAGTTGTAAAGTTTAACGAATATTCAGGTGACCTTCTTACCTACACACCTCCCAAGGTAAATGCTTCGGGTGGAAAGTCAGTTAATATTCTCAATAAGAATATTAAGAAGGCGTTTTATATTTCAAGTCCGCTACTAATGACTTGGGGTATTAGCGACTATGATGGAAACCAGCGCTACGAAATGTCACTCCAATTTCCTGGAGATGAATATCATACTGATAAGACACGCGGTTTCCTTCAAGTATTTAAAGATTTTGAATCTAAAATCAAGAGTGATGCTATGAAGAATAGCAAGGAATGGTTTGGCAAAAATATTGGAAGTATGGAAGTGATTGATGCTTTGTTTACACCAATTCTTAAATATCCTAAGAACAAGGATACAGGAGAACCTGATTATTCTAAATCACCTACTATTCGCGCGAAAGTTCCTTGCTACGATGGTGAATGGAAAACTACTATCTACAACACAGATTATGAAAAGGTATTCCCTATTTCAGGTCAAACTCTAACTCCTATGGATTTCATTGCTAAGACTGATAAGGTTGCTGCTGTTCTCCAATGCGGGGGTATTTGGTTTGCGAATGGTAAGTTTGGTGTTACTTGGCGTCTTCATCAAGCGGTAGTGCAACCTAAAGAGGATAATAGTCAAGCGTGTCATATTGAGCTTGACGATGATGAAAAGAAAGAACTTTCTTCTTCGGTGTTTCGCAGCGACCAAGAAGAAAAACAGCAAACTTCAACACAGGTAGAATCTGATGCTGATGAAGAAGAGGAAGAAGAGGAACAACCTGAACAAGAACCTGAACAAGAACCTGAACAAGAACCTGAACCAGTAGCACCCAAGAAGAAGAAGATTATTCGTAAGAAAGCAGCATAAGTTAAAAATAAAAATAAAAAATATAAAAAGAAAAACAAAATAAAAATTTATAAAAAAATATAAATAATAAAAAGTAAAAGATTACATTATTTTTTATTATTTTTTAATTATTAACTATATATATAATGCCTAATTATTATGAAAAACGAAGGAATGCTAAAATAAAGGGTATAACAGAAGATTTATTAAATCAAATAAAACAAAAAATAGGTAAAGATGAAACAAACAAAATAGAAAAACAGATTGCAGAAATTAAAAACAACGATGAATTATATAATATTATTGGTATTAAAGAAATTATAAAATTAGACTATTCAAAAATATTTCCCAATATGAAAAATTTTTTAAATTTAGATGATAAACAAAAAGGAGGGCGTGTAAGACCACGTTATATAAATCCGTCTGTTTTTAGATTGGATAATAATTATAATAGTGAGGTAGAGGACGAATATATTGATATTGGGGAGATAATAGAAAATAATAATGGCGCCGATTTAAGAACACAAGTAGTAGAAGAACAACAATTAATTGAACAAGAAATACAAGAAAGAAATCTAGCATATCGACAAGAAATAGAAAGATATCAAGCATATCGACAAGAAATATTACGTGCTGAACAACTATTACAAGGAAGTGAAATGCGTACTCGCCAAGAAATACTTCAACTAATTATAAGTCAACAACAACAACAATTACAAAGAAATGAAATGGCTACTATCCAAGAAATACTTCAAATAATTAGAAGTCAACAACAAGAAGAACAACAAGAACAACAGGAAACGGAAAAAATGACAAATGAAAATCAAAATGTTCAATCTATTGAAAAACAAGATGAACATATTCAAAAGATAATGAGCCAACTTATGAATAGTATTGAAGATAATTACCAACAGGAAACGAAAAAAATGGAAGAAGAATTGCTCGTGTTAAATGAAGAATTGCACGTGATAATGGCCATGGCTAGGGAAGAAGGGGAAGAAGATATAATATACCCAGCAGGTCAATATTTAACTTCAGTTATATTTAAAATATGCTATGGTTGTTTATTTATAATAGATACATTAATACCCCCTATATTTGCTCCAATATTATTGCTTATCATTATCATAAGAAAAATAATTTTAACTCTACTTGAACCTCAACAAAGAGGTGGAAAAAAGACTAATAAAAGGAAAACTAAAAAGAGAAAATCTAATAGAAACAAATTAAAAAAGAATTTAAAGAAAAAAACTAAAAAGGTTAAAAAAGTAAAGAAGATGAAATCTAAAAAATAATTTGCTAATAATAAAAATAATTTATATTTTTATTATTTTTTTAATTTTTATTACCTATTTACGAGATTTTCTCTTCGTTTTTCTTTGTTTTTTCTTCATTGTTTTTCTCTTCGTTTTTCTTTGTTTTTTCTTCATTGTTTTTCTTTTATTTGTTTTATTTTTACCACCATAAAATCCTCCTGGATAGTTACTTTCCGCTCGCTGTTGAGCTTGTTGGAGAACATGTTGCTGTCTGGTTTGTCGTCTCACTGGATCCCTCGCGGGTATTATCACCCCTTCTGATGTAACCCTACCCGAAGCTGAAAGCGCGGCATCGCGCCTTTCTTGTGCGGATGCCCAACTTTGATCTTGGCCTGGCACACCTGGATTACGGAAATGCATACTTGAAGGACCATGAATACTAGATGCTGGATTCTCTCCCGGCAGAGGATTAGCACGAAATTGACCTTTGGGTGCTGGGTTCTGCTCGTGCCACTTCTCCAATTGGTCTGGACTAAGTGTTAATTTCAGACTTTCTGTTCTGCTAATAGGATTGAAACTAACTGATTTAGGGGGTGGAGTGCCAAATTTTGAGGGGGGTGGAGTGCCAAATGCTGGGAAGGACATTATTATATATTAATATTTAGATTTTATTTTATTTAGATTTTTTGGTTTTTTTCTTCATTGTTTTTTTCTTCTTTTTGAGTGATTTTCTTTTTGTTTTTCTTCTTTTACCACCATTTTTAATATCATTAATGTCAGCTAATTCACTATATAATTTTTTTAATTTAATTTCATCAAACTTGTCAATTATTGGTTGTTCTTCAAAAATTAATGTATGTAAATAAAATAATCTTTTTATATCGTCTATAACATAGTCACCTTTTTCTAATTTAATATCTAATTCTTGTTTTTCTTTTACTAGTTTGGGTCTTACTTCTGTTAAGAATTTTTCAACTTCTTCAAATTGTGGTTTTATTGCATTTTTAAGGATTTTAATATCATTCAAAATATGTTCTCTAGTTCTAGGTTTATTTACATTAGACATTATCTATATCTATATATATAGAATAATATTTTAAACGAATACAAGATGAATAATTATATCTGATTTAATTGAAACATCATACATATTATATTCATTAATTATTGAAGGTCCTTTATTTTTTAATATTATTATTTGCGACTTTTCTATTTTAATATCACACATATTGTAATTAAATGTTTTATTACCAATTTCAAATTCTAAATACTCTGTAAATAATAAATCATTTGAAAAATCTTTTTTTACATAAACGTGTAAATTATTGAATTCATCTAAATACATATTTTCAGGAATATCAGCATCTATACATATATTTATTCCCTCAATATCATCTATTTTATTTTCTAATTCATAATAAAGTTCACTATGCCATAATGGTATAATTAAACGATTATTATTATAATCCATTAAATGAACATTATTTTCAATAATATCGTTAATTGTGGCTCTCAAATATTTTGATTTTATATTTTTACTTAAAATATTATTTGAAGAATCTAAATTGTTATTATTACGACTACTAATCTCATTTTTAATAATTGATTTTACTTCATCACTAATATATTTTTCAAAATTTTTATTTTCTATCATTGCTTTTAATCTTTGCAATTCAAAATTATTAATACTATTTATTGTACTTTTTAAATGAACAATCATTTTATCATTATAAAGTTCAATAACATTTTTAACTAATCCTTCGTGCTTATAGTAAAAATTATTAATAGTGAAGAAAATTTTATCTATAAATGAACCATCATTTAGTGCATCAAATTCTTTTGATTTGTTTGCTTCAATAAAAACTAATAAAGTATCATATGCCATACCTATTTTTTGAAAATATACTATAGAATCATTTGAACTATTATTTTTATCAGGATGATGCTTCAAAGCTAATTTTTTATATATTTTTTTTATTTCAATTTCATTTAAATTTTTTAATTCTTCAAATGAAATATTAAATATTTCTAATGCTTCAATTATTTCCATTAATTATTATTAATAATTTAACTAAAAATTTCTCTAAATGAAAAACAGGTCTATAATGTTTTTCATAAAATGAGAATAAATCAAATAAGATAATTAATATATCTTCATTCATTTTTATTATTTGCTTTTCTTCTAATTTATTTAATAAATTATATACAAATTTAATTGTATGTACGTTAAATGTTAAAATATCATATATTAAATCTCTAATTTCCTGAACATTATTTACATTATCATTAATAATATTTATGTATCTTTCAATAAAAACATTATAAACATTAATATTACAAGTACTTTGAAAATTTTTCAAATTTGAAAAATCTTCCTTCAATTTTTTTTTTCCTGTTTTATTATTTTTAATTATTTTTATTATTTCTTTATTTTTTTCTAATTTGTTAATATCTTTTTCAATGTATTCATAATTTTTTTTGATAGGTTTTGATACTCTTATAACGTTAGAAATTTCTATAATTTGTCTTGGTATAAATCCAATGTCTTCTGTATGTAATATAAAAAATATATTATTTTCGTAATTTGAAGACATATATGTGTAAAAACACTCCAATAATTCATTTTGTATCATATGAAAATTTTTACATAAAATAATACCACCATTAAAAGAATGATTATTTTTTGAAAAAATATTTTTTTTTGAATTACAAATAATATCTTTAATTTGTTGATATATTGAATGAAAAATGGTTTTAGAATTACATCCAAGTAATTCTATATCTATTTCATAATGAATATCACTCATATGTATCATTAATGTAGTATCTTTTTCTGTCTGTACGCATAATTTTTTACTATACTTTAAATTACTTTTACTATATTTTGAAATTAATTTTAATATTTGAGAATATTTACCTACTCCTGGTGGTCCATAAAATATTGTATTACTAAAATCTTCTATATTATTTGAATAATTATCAATAATATTCTCCAATTCTGGATGAATATTGTTTTTTTCAACACTTTCAACATATTTGTGGAATGTATTTTCTAAATAATTCATATTATTTAAAATATACTATTATATGTTTAACTTTTTATTCGTTTTATTATATTTTATTTTCAATGTTCAATTTCCATTATGACAACACCCTTTGATGTTTTTTTCTTTTCTAATTTAATATTTTGTTTATGAATTTTCAAATGACATTTATCACATATTGCGATCAAATTTGATTTATGATTTTTATGTAAACTTCCAATAAACCCTTCTTCATCTGCGTCTTGCTGTTCTTTTAGATGATGAACTTCAGTTGCATCATTTTTCTTACACATAGAACACAGACCTAATATCATTTTTGAATTATAACGCGAAGAACTTTTCCCATCTAATGTTGATTTTATATTATTATATTTATTTCTTATTAAATAAGCATTATTAATAAAATCATTTGGTAAATGTAAAGATTTACATACTTCAAGACCATATATTGTGTCTCCTACTCCATCTTTTAGTTTTCTATCATATATTAATGTATCTTTCTCTCTATCATATGTTACTGTTAAATGTTTTAAAGATAAATATTTCATATCATTAATTTCATCAAATTTGGTAATTTCGTGTAAATGTGTTGCAAAAATAAATGAACTATTACAATTATATAACCATTGCAATCCAGATACAAAAATGCTTACAGCGGAATCGTGTTCTGTTCCAGAACATAATTCATCACCTAATATACAAGTGTTTTCATCAGACATATTTAATATTGTTCTCATTTCAACCATTTCAGTTGCAAATGTTGAGAGGCCTTTAAACATATTATCATTATTTAATATTCTTGTAAACATTTGAGTATATGGATAATAAATAAATTCACTACAAGGAACATAAAAACCTGTCTGAGCTAAAATTATGCTTATACCCAATGCCTTTATTAAACTTGTTTTGCCTACGGCATTTGTTCCATATAATAATATACCACGTTCATCTATACCGAGAGAAATATCATTTGTAACATATGTATCATCATTATCTAATCTCTCTATTAAACAATGTCTTATTTCTCTCGCGTTTACATAAGATTTATCATTTTTATTTCTTATTAATGGTTTACAATAATTAAATCTTTTAGATATTTCTGATTTTGTAGTGATAACATCAACGAGAGAAATCATATTTCCCATTTTCTTTAAATCACCAAACAAATTTATTATTTGTTCTATTGATAACATAAAGGTTTTATTCAATATTTCTCTCCAGGATTCTTTTAACTTAGAATATTTTGAAGAAATGGTATGTATGTATGTATTACCTATTGAAATATTTGTTGATGAATTTTTTGAAATAGAGAGAGTAGAGAGAAACTCATTCGGTATATTATATTCATTCTCTCCCCTATTTATATAATCTTCTATTATTTGATACCTTCTTTTTGTACATATTATTAGTGGTGGAGCTTTATCTGTTTCATGTAATTTTACATAATTTCCTGTTTTTCCTTCACGCTTTTCTATTATTTTATTTAATTCACTTACTATTTCATTTAGTTTATTTTTTGTTGTAATTAAATTGTTTTCGAACTCGTTTAATTCATCATTATATTCTGAGTTAAATATGTTTTCACTTATATTTAAACTATCGTGTTTACTTATTTCATCTATTTTAAAAATATTTTCTAATTCATTTTTCATTTCATTATTATTTTGAAATATTTCACTTATGTTATAATTTTTATTATTCAAGTAGTTTACTATTTCTTTTCTATTTTCTATAAGTGTTATTATTTCATTGCATCGTATAATATTATTATATAAATTGTATATTTGATTTGGTGCTATTTTTTTCATAATTAAATATCTTAATAGTTCTTGATTATCGCGAACGCTTGATAATATATTTCTAATGGACAAAGTAATTTTTTCATATACATTATTTAATTGTTCTATTATTTCATATTCATTATTTAAATATTCATTGTCATAAATTGGTTGAACCATTATTTCTTTTAATTTACGTTTTCCCATTGATGTTTTACAAATATTTAATAAATCAAATACACTTTCATTTTTATTTTCTGATATCATATTTAATTGCTTCAAACTATGACACCCTAAATACATATTTTTTGAATGAATTTCTAATTTTGGTTCATCTAATTTTTCTGTTAAATAAACATTATGTTTATAAACCCAGTTCAATAAAAAACAAAAACTTTGAGAAGCTAATTCATAATATGAATATTGTGCTATAAATGATGAATAATCATTTATTTCAAAATATTTTTTAAAACTCTCTTCAATATATGTTTGCTTTTCACAATTTTTTATTATGTTTTCAAAATTTTTATTATTTATATCTATTACATTTAATAAATTTGTTGAACTTCTAATTATTGCTGTATATTGATTTAATTCTTTTTCATATTTGTTATCTAATATTAGTATTATTTCACTTGGTAAATGCACACTTAAATAACGTTCTATTTCATTTATTGCCATTTCATTATTTTCACTTTTAAATTCAAATATATTACTTCCACCTGTATTTATGTTTATGGTTGAAAATCCCCAAAGCAAATCGTAATCATTTAATTTCTTTTTTAAAACATTTATCCATATGCAACATATATTATTTGATAAATTTTTATTTGAATTATTATTTAATCCAAATGAAGTTCCTGGTGAATAGATATTTGTTAATTTTCTTATGTAACCTTTTCCTTCGGGAAATTGATCATAAACAAAGCAACGATAACCTTTATTTGTAATCTTTCCCAAATATTTATCTAGTGTATAATCTCTAAAACCACCCATAAATATATCATATTTCTTTTTATAATCATGGGTTTTTTGCTTTACTGCTAGGTCACATATTTCACATACATCTTCTATTTCACTCATTATAATTTTTGTTTCACCATTATTTTTTTCTCTTATTCCATACATTTCATAAAATGCTCCTATCATCATTAAAACAATACATTTCCCTCCATATTCCTCTTTATGATTTTTTGTAACTTTAAAATATTCATCTATGACAGAAGTCATTTTATATAACTTTTATAATTAATTTAAATAACATAACTTTATATAATCTTATATAATCTTATATAAAGTTATTTTGCCCTTATTTATTAGCACTTTATTATTTAATTATGAAAAACGTTATATTAAATAATATTTTAAAAACGGAAGATATATATTTTAGTGAACCTGTTAAAAATACTGTAATTGCGGATAGCCAATTTAGACGTATAATGTATTCTAATAATTATATTTCACTTAATAATATTCTAATATTGATGAAATTTGAAAATGTTAAAGTTAATAAATTTTATCAAAAATTTAAATGCACTTTTAACACTGATAATCTTAACAATAATTTAATCATTATTAATATTACTAATATTGAAAAAAATATTTTATCTAAAATTAAATTAAATTCTAAAATTCCCAAATTTTCTATACTTGAACAAGTCAGAAATTGTTTTATTAAATTTTCTGCTTCACAAAACGATAAATTTGGAATTTATAATATTGATAATTTAACTATTTTTTTAAAAATTTCTGGTATTTGGGAAAATGATACTGAATATGGTTTAACATATAAGTTTTATACTAAATAAATTTTTTTTCAAAATCATCTGTTGTAAAATATTTATAAAAAGTAAATATTTCATATTTTAAATATGAATATCCTCCTAATAAACCAAAATATAATAGAATAATTACACTTGAAATATAACTACTTGTTGAACCATAAGCAGTTATTATTAATAAATAAATAAATGTTATAAAAGATGTCAATACTAAAATTATATTCTTCCATAATTTTTTTGTTTCAATTGATGTTAACATTGATATTTCTTTTATGTCATTTCCTGTTGCATTTATACACGTTGTGTAACCTTCTACGACATCTTCTATTTCTTCTAAGGCTTTTTCTGTTTGTTTACCTGTATAATTTGCATTATCTTCTATTTCTTCTAAGGCTTTTTCTGTTTGTTTACCTGTATAATTTGCATTATCTTTTACTTCTTCTGTTATTTTACCTACATATTTTGAAGAGTCTTCTATTGCTGATTCAATAAAATTCATTAATGTTGGAATTAATAATATAAAAAAATTATTTACAGGATTGAAAATATGTGCAAAAATATTTACTAGAGTTACTGGAAGACCATTTCCAAAATTACTTATTAATGGAAACAAACTTACAAAAAATAGAATAAACATTGATAAAATACCAGATAAAGCAAATGCTATTCCTTTTGATTTACTTTCAATTATACCTATAATTTGAATAAACCCTATTGAAATTGTTGCTCCAAATAGAATCATATTACCTTTAATTGTATTAAAAAGTAAACTTGCATTCATTCCTATTTGTGATGATGTTTTTGTTAAAAATGCTCCTGAACTTGATATTGCTGCTTTGGAGCTTGTTAATCCTTTACTTGCTGTATTTGTTAAAGCAGAATAACCAGAACCTAGTGCTGTTTTGGAGCTTGTTAATCCTTTACTTGCTGTATTTGTTAAAGCAGAATAACCAGAA
>ERZ807291.1490-NODE-1490-length-37926-cov-7.303372_pt1 | contig 37926 bp, 36 predicted proteins | sample MGYA00521257_ERZ807291 | MGnify/ENA primary metagenome ERZ807291 (study PRJEB31413, sample SAMN03169783) | marine metagenome | biome: Marine; feature: Water; material: Subsurface seawater | place: North Sea | collected 2011-04-28 | depth 1 m m ...
CACGCGCCCATTTGCGTTGGTCTCGTCGTCATTGGCCGCAGGAATTCTGGGGCCGCTGGTGCCGGGGCGCGGTGGGTCGCCATCACGTACAATGGCGTCGATGACATCGACAATCCCGATCACGTCGATATCGACACCGGTTTCTTCCAGCACTTCCCGTGCGGCTGTTTCACGCCAGGTCTCGCCGAGCTCCTGCTTACCTCCGGGAATACTCCATTGCCCGATGCGCGGCTCACGGCCACGCCGGATCATCAGGACATGGGTTCCCTTGAGAACAACCACGCCGACCCCAGAAATCGGACTTTCAGGGTATTCGCGCCGGCTCATGCGGCGTCCGCCGCGTTACTGGTGGTGCGGCGCTTGCGGGCGATGAGGTTGAGGACCTCAATCGCTGTTGCGAAAGCCACGCCGAAATACAGATATCCGCGCGGGATGTGGAATTCGAAACCATCTGCAATCAAGGCAACCCCGATCAGCATCAGGAAGGAAAGCGCCAGCATTTTTACGGTCGGATGTTTTTTGACAAATGCGCTCAGGGGCTCGGCAGCGACCAGCATGACACCGATGGCGATCACGATGGCAGCAACCATGATGATGATTTCATCCGCCATGCCAATGGCAGTGAGTACGGAATCGAGTGAGAAGACGAGATCGAGCAGGAATATTTGGACGAGCACCGCTGCAAAGGCCGCTGAACCGGGCTTGCCATGCCCCTCTGTTTCGCCCTCAAGCATCATGTGGATCTCCGTGGTGGCCTTGTAGAGCAGGAACAATCCGCCGACTGCGAGGATGAGGTCGCGCCAGGAGAGTTCGATCCCGAGAGCCGTGACGAAGGGCGCGGTCAGGCCAATCAGCCAGCTCAGCGCAAACAGCAATATGATTCTTCCGGCGAGCGCCAACAGCAGGCCAATGCGTCGCGCGCGCGCCTGCTGATGTTCGGGAAGGCGTGATGTAATGATCGACAGGAAGATCACATTGTCGACGCCAAGAACAATTTCCAAAAGGGCAAGCGTCACAAGGCTGGCCCAGGCGGCTGGATCGGTCAGGAGTTCGAGCATGGGAGGTGCTTTGTGCGATGATTGGGGTGTTCGACCGTATCATGCTGGTTTGGTGTCGTGTGCCAAGCCCCTGTCTTGCGCAAACAAAAAACGGGCCCGATCGTGAAGACCGGGCCCGTTTCCTGTTGCGAGGGAACGATCCTCTAATACATGTGCTGGCCGCCATTGATCGACAGGGTCGAGCCGGTGACAAAGCCTGCATTATCGGCAGTCAGGAAAAGAACGCCGCGGGCGATATCATCAGCCTGTCCAAGGCGTCCGACCGGAATGCGCGCGATAATTTTCTCTAGAACATCCGGCGGCACAGCGCGAACCATATCGGTGTCCACATAGCCAGGTGCGATCGCATTGACCGTGATGCCTTTGGCCGCGCCTTCCTGCGCCAGCGCTTTGGTGAAGCCGTGGATGCCGGATTTGGTGGCCGCGTAATTGACCTGTCCATACTGCCCGGCCTGACCGTTGATCGAACCAATATTAACGATCCGCCCGAAGCTCAATTCCCGCATGTCCTCAATCACGGCGCGCGAGCAGTTGAAAACGCCAGACAGATTGGTGTCGATGACTTCCTTCCACTGTTCGAATGACATGCGATGCATGGTGCTGTCACGGGTGATGCCGGCATTGTTCACCAGGATTTCGATCGGTCCCATATCGGCTTTTATCTTTGCCGCCGCTTCCTGGACCTGATCAAAATCCGACACATCGACTTTGATGGTTTTGATGCCGGTGTTTTCTTCGAACTCTTTTGCCGCGTGTTCGTTGCCCGCATAGGCTGCGATCACGTCTCGACCTGCATCCCGCAGGGATCGACTGATAGCCCCGCCGATTCCGCGGGTGCCGCCAGTTACCAATGCTACTCGACCCATCACATTCTCCATTTTCGGCGGCATGGTGGCACCTCTTTTGGGTGCGCGTTCCGATCCGCGGTGAATTGGCGTTCCCCGACTAGTTGCGCTCGATGCACATGGCGATACCCATGCCACCGCCGATGCAAAGTGTCGTCAGACCCTTCTTGGCATCGCGCTTTTCCATTTCGTGCAGCAAGGTCACCAAAACCCGGGCGCCTGAAGCGCCAATCGGGTGGCCGATAGCGATCGCACCGCCATTGACGTTGACGATCGCGGGATCCCAGCCCATGTCGCGGTTGACCGCAATGGCCTGTGCTGCGAATGCCTCGTTGGCTTCAACCAGATCCAGATCATCGACGCTCCAGCCAGCCTTCTCCAAAGCCTTGCGGCTCGCCGGGATTGGACCAGAGCCCATGACGGAAGGTTCGACACCTGCGGTGGCCCAGGATGCGATCCGTGCCAGCGGCTTCAAGCCACGGCTCTCGGCCTGATCGGAGGACGTCAGGACAATGGCTGCTGCACCGTCATTGATGCCCGAAGCATTGCCAGCGGTGACCGTACCTTCCTTGTTGAAGGCAGGGCGCAGCTTGCCCAATGTTTCCATGGTCGTGCCATGCCGGGGATATTCGTCTGCATCGACAACGACGTCCCCTTTGCGGGAAGAAATTGTGACCGGCGTGATTTCGTCCGCCAGGCGTCCGGCGTTCTGCGCGGCCTCGGCCTTCTGCTGCGACCCCGCAGCGAACTCGTCCTGTTCATCGCGGGTGATCTGCCACTTTTCGGCGACGTTCTCTGCCGTGTTGCCCATGTGGTAACCCATCATGGCGCACCACAGGCCGTCATTGATCATGGTGTCGACCAATTTCACGTCGCCCATTTTGGTGCCGTTGCGCATCTGGGAGGCGTGTGGGGACTGGCTCATGCTTTCCTGGCCGCCGGCCACAACAACGCTGGCTTCACCGAGTTTGATTGCTTGATAAGCCTGTGCGACCGAACGAAGGCCCGAACCGCAGACCTGATTGACCAGATAGGCGGTGCGATCATCCGGGATGCCGGCTGCGAGAAGCGCCTGGCGTGCCGGGTTCATGCCGGTCGCGGCGGTCAGAACCTGACCAAGTACAACTTCATCCACATCGCTTGCGGGAATTCCTGCACGCTCCAGAGCGTTGGATATGGCGACGGTGCCCAACTCGGCGGCCGTCAGGCTTGCCAGAGCGCCGTTGAAGGCTCCGACAGGTGTCCGGGTGGCTCCGGCGATCACGACATCAGACATGCTTATTCTCCTGTGATTTGCAGGAATCTCGGCGTTTTCGTGCGTTCTTTATACGCAAAACCCGCGAAATTCCGTCGCTTTCAGACGTTGGTTGGATATAACCCTCAGACTCCACTGAGTCCAGCGGGTGCGGTGTCAGTGCTGCGCCAGCCAGTCGGCCATCGGCTCCCAGATAACGGGTTTTGCACGCGAGGCTGCGACCATTCCAATATGCCCCAGCCGGGGGTTTCGGCACTCTGCATGAGGTAGCGCTTCGGCCAATGCATTGGCCGAAGCGGGCGGCACAATTCGATCTTGCTGGGGTACGAGCACGAGAGATGGAATGTCGATGTCTTGCGGAACGATGTTCTTGCCACCAACAGTCCAGATATTCTGGTGTGGGGTGTTTCGGCCATACCAGCCACCCATGCATTCATGGGCAACGGGTCCCGATAGCGGGACACCATCATTGAGCCAGTCTTCCAGCGCGACAAAATCAAGCGCACTCTGACTGTCCATGTCCATCTGGGAAAAATGTATGAACTTGCGGGTTACAAGAAATGGATCGAGTGCCGAGAACATGGCCTGAATAATGTCGACAGGCAGTTCGCCATAGGTTTCGAGGAGTGGCCCGGCAGCCGCTACGGCCCGTGCCAGGGATTCTGCCTGTGCGACACGTTCTGCGTGGAAATTCCAGGGTGTGGCAAGCAGAACCAGTCCGGAAATATCAGCGGCGCGTCGTGCGGCCAGGGCCAGCGCGAGCAGACCGCCCATGCAATATCCGACAACCGGGATGGGCCCTGCGGACATTAGGCGGGCCTGTGTGAGTGCCGCTTCGAGTGGTCCTGCAATGTAGTCGGTCAGTGTGAAGCGGCGTTCATCGGGGCCGGGCTTGTCCCAGTCCACGAGCAATGGTCGCAATCCTGTTTCTGCCGCCATCCAGCGCAGCAGAGATCGACGTTCGGATAAGTCCAATATGTAAGCGCGGTTTATGAGAGACGGCACAAAAAGAACGGGCTTGCCGTCGACGGGACCGTAATCAAGCAGCCGTGTACTTCCATCTGACCAGATGACGGGAGGATCTTCGAGCACGCGGCGATAGGGGTGGTTTCGATACGCGTTCACGCCTGAGGAAAATGCGGCGAGGCGTATCTGAATTTCGTGATCTACCGCTGAAGCGAATGGATCGCTGTCATCAGGCTTTCGTGGGTTTGTCTTTGGTGGGTTTTTTTCCAGCGCGACTTTGAGAGCGTCCACGCGTTTTCGGACTTCCGGCTTCCAGTTGCTCGAGCCGTTTTTCAACAGCGTCAAGCCGGCGCGTGAGCTGATCCATCCGTTTGTCGCGGTCGTCAGATGCAGCGGCAGGGGTCTTGGCCCTGTCCGTGCCGGGTGTTGTGGGGTCTGTTTCATTGGCTTTCCCCGTCTGCGTTTGTTGCAGGAATTCTGCGAGGTTGGCGGACAGCATAGGATTAACGTCCTTGCCGAGCTGGGTCATTGCATCAAAGAAACGCGCACTCTGTTCAGCAAGGTCAGGGTCGGCAGCCATCAAGGTCAGCTGGTCTTCCCAAAGGTCGAGATACTGGCGCGCAAGCGCCGCAAAGTCCGGTTGTTCAGCCATAGTGCCGGACTATACCTGTGCACGAACGGGAATCGCCACTGTGGAGACGAAATTCATCACGACACGTTGCGTTGCAGCATAATCTGTTTGTTCTGCTATAGTGCCGTAACTTGAGCAACATTCGGGGCCGTTCACCATGGCCAATAAAGAAGACAAAGATCCCATTACCATCAAGAAGTACGCCAATCGGCGACTTTACAACACATCTACGAGCAAATACGTGACGCTCGATGATTTGGCGGTGATGGTCAAAGCGGGTGACGACTTTGTCGTCGTTGATGCGAAATCGGGCGACGATATCACCCGCCCGGTTCTGACTCAGATCATCTTCGAAGAGGAAGCGAAGGGTGAAAACCTTTTGCCCGTCAGTTTCCTGCGCCAGTTGATTCATTTCTATGGGGACAGCCTCCAGTCGATGGTGCCGAATTATCTCGAGGCTTCGATGGACGCGTTCTCGAACAACCAGGATCGCATGCGCGAATATGTCGACAGCACAGTCGGGCGTAGCATGTTTCCATTCAATCAATGGGAAGAGATGGGGCGGCAGAACATGGCCATGTTCGAACGCGCGTTCCAGATATTCACGCCGCAGGCCGGTGGTGGGGCTGATGGACGACCTGAAGGGAATCCGGGGTCTTCATCAGAGGGTGAAGACAAGCTGGACGACCTGAAAACCCAGATCGAGAATCTGCGCCGTCAACTCGACGATCTGTCCCGCTAGTTAAGCCAGTCCGGGTCGATTTCGGGCTTGCCGCAGTGCCAGCCCTGCAGCAGGTCGACGCCTTCGGTCTTGAGCAGGTCAGCTTCTTCGGCGTTTTCAACCCATTCGGCCACACATTGAATGTCGATTCCCTTCGCCAGGCTGATAAGGGTGCGGACGAAAAGCAAATTCTCAGGGTTATCGACGATACCGCGGACAAACGATCCGTCGATCTTGACGATGGCAACGTTGAGAGCCCGCAGATGCCTGAACGACGTGAAGCCCGCCCCGAAGTCGTCGAGTGCCACCCGGCAACCAAATTGCGTAAGCGAGGAAACGAACCGGGAGGCTTCGTCGACATCGTCGAGCGCGACGGTTTCGGTGATTTCAAGAATCAATCTTTCAGCGATGTCTTTTCGGTCCTGAAGACGCTCTTCCAGCATACGCAGCCAGACGGGATCGACCGCGGTCATGCCTGACAGGTTGATCGACAGATTCATGCTCGGGTTACGCTCCAAGACATCGAGGCCCATTTCCAGAACTTTTCGATCTATCAGGCGCATCAGGCCCATCTGTTCGATCACGGGCACGAACCCGCCGGCTGCAATGGCATTGCCCTCCGGATCGATCATGCGGGCAAGGCCCTCATAGAAAATTGTCTGACCTGTCTCTGCAGAAACGATGGGCTGGAATGCAAGCTTGAACCGATTTTCCTTCAACGCCTGTTTGACCTGCTCAGCAATCACCAGCTCGGGGCGCTCTGTGCGGGCGTGCTCGGGAACATCGACATAGTCGAGGTAACAATCACATCCCAGACGTCGGGCGGCCCGAAGTGCGCCGTCGGCGTGAGAGACCACTTCGCGCGCTGTTGTGGCATCAGTTGGGAAGACAGATATCCCGATTGAAGCTGTGACCGTCATGGTGCCGGCAGGGGTCGATATGGGCGTCTCGCGAAGCGCGGCAAGAAAACGATCTGCAACGGCGAACAGTTTTTCACGATTGCAATTGCTGACAACGACAGAGAAGCGGTCGAAGCCGACACGGCCAACAATATCGCCGGTGCGCATGCAGTTCTCGATGCGTCGTGCTGCAGCGAGTACGATGGCGTCTGCGGTTTCCTCACCGTAGACGTCTGAAACGGCATTCAGCTTGTCGAGCCCAACGAGCAGCAATCCGCCTTGCTTCCCGGACAGCAGGCTTTGGGCGATCACATGTTCAAGGGATTCGCGGAGTCGGAGACGATTGTACTGTCCGGTTAGCGCGTCGTGATTGGACAGGAAATTGACTTCCTCTTCGGACTTCTTGCGCGCGTCAATATTTCGGACCACACCTGTCAGTCGCGAGGGTTTGCCATCCGGTAATTTTGTGGCGACGGCCCGCTCCTGGATCCAAATAAACTGTCCGGAATCATCGCGAATACGATACTCGTGATCAAATATCTCGCCGCGTGTGAGGTGGCGTGAAAGGCAGATCATGCGATGGGGAAGGTCTTCGGGATGAATGCTGTTTAGAAAACTATCGCCCGATCCAAGGGAATCGGTGTTTCTGATCTCGAGTGAGCCCGCAATATCACCGGTCCACGAAATGGTGTCAGAGTCCAGGCCCCATTCATAAAACAGGTCTCCTGATGCGATGAGCAGGCTCACAAGCTCGGGCAGCGATCCGCTGTCCTGTGTGATGCCGGTCTCAATCCCCGGGACCGCGATATGGGCCAAATCTGACACGTGTCGTACCCCCTACCTGAGGTCTGAATTCTTCAGCCGCACATCCTGCGCGGACACTTCCCGGTATTTATAAACGGGAAGTTGTTAACAAAGGGTAATAATTGCCGACTATTGTTACCCATCGGCAATAATTGCCGACCATATTTACCCGGTAACAGTCATTTTAGTTAATGAAAGATAAAATTGTTAGTAATCTGGATTTCAAGTTTAAGAAAACTTATATAAATTTGTAGCAACTTGATAATCGCAACTCTGGACGCGAAGTGACACTCAACCTACCAGACCGTATCGGAATGAATGTAAGCGCCGCCGCAAAAGCTGCGCGCCTGCAGGCTGCTGCCGATGCCGCGATTCGTCATTCCGCGCTTTCGTCGAGCGTGGGGACACCTGGTCGTGGGGATTATCAGGCTACCGTTCGCGCAGACGACGCTTCATCGTCGGTTCGTGCGCCGGGGGAGGCGGGGACCACTCGCGAAAACCGGGTTCGGACCGCTGGGTATAGTGTACGCCAGGGGCCGGACCCGTTTTTTGTAACCCAGATGCTGGCCCAGTCCGACCGAACGGCTGCCCATGGTGCGATCAACCATGCCGGTGCCGTGGCCTCCTATCCCTCGCTCGTGTCGGATATCGACATATTCCTGCCCGGCGAGGATGTTGTCTTTGTTGAGACAGCACTTCGAGTCGATATCCACGCCTGACACCGCCCTGAATTCGTGTTTTCACACCGCACTGCCGTTGCGGTGGTGGGGTCGTTTCGCCTATTGATGGGATATGTTTCGGATACAGCCGGGCAAGATGGTCCGGCGGGAATGAGAGGCCATGGCAGAAACGATTCTGAATCTTATCGATAGCGGCGCAGATGATGCGGTGGCCCTTGCGGCGCCCGATCGTGATCCGATGACCTATGCCGGTTTGCGTACTCTGGCCGGCAAAACTGTGTCGGACATGAATGCTTTAGGCATTGGCCGGAATGACCGGGTCGCGATTGTTTTGCCGAATGGCCCGGAGATGGCCGCTGCCTTTATTGCTGTTGGTGCAGGTGCCACGACAGCGCCGCTCAATCCGGGTTATCGGGGTGAGGAGTTCCGCTTCTATCTGGAGGACCTTGGCGCCAAGGCGCTGTTTGTCGAAGCGGAGAGCCAATCACCGGCGATTGAGGTCGCACGCGACCTTGGTGTGTCTGTCTATGAGCTGAGCGTTCCGGATGGCGCATCTGCGGGCAGCTTTGAGATTTCTGCAGGTGAACCTGCGAGTGACCCGGGGTCGATCCAGACAGGTCCTGCAGGACCGGATGATGTTGCCTTGGTGCTGCATACGTCAGGGACGACCTCGCGGCCCAAGATCGTACCTTTGAGCCAGACCAACATATGTGCTTCGGCACGGCATATCGGTGAAACCTTGTCGCTTGATGGAGCTGACCGTTGCGTCAATATCATGCCGTTGTTCCATATCCACGGGTTGATCGCAGCGGTGCTATCGAGCATGGCGGCCGGGGCGAGCACATATTGCACCCCCGGATTCGATGCACTTCGGGTGTTCCGCTGGTTCGAGGACGCAACACCGAGTTGGTACACGGCTGTGCCCACAATGCATCAGGCGATCCTCTCGCGTGCGACGCGCAATGAAGACATCGTCAAGGCGATGGATTTGCGTTTCATTCGTTCATCCTCCTCATCTCTGCCGCCACAGGTTATGGCCGCACTGGAGGAGACTTTCGATTGTCCGGTGATTGAGTCCTACGGCATGACGGAAGCGGCCCATCAGATGACCTCCAACCTGCTGCCGCCAGGTGCGCGAAAGGCAGGTTCGGTCGGAATGGCGGCTGGTCCCGAAGTTGAGATCATGGATCTCGACGGAAGTATTCTTGAGCGCGGGGCCGTCGGTGAAATTGTCATTCGGGGGCCCAATGTAACCCATGGTTACGAAGCCAATGACAAGGCCAACGCCGAAGGTTTCACCAATGGATGGTTTCGCACCGGTGATCAGGGGATGTTTGATGCTGACGGTTATCTGAGCATCACCGGTCGTTTGAAAGAAATCATCAATCGGGGTGGTGAGAAAATCAGCCCTCGGGAAGTCGATGAAATTCTGCTCGATCACCCTGCAGTTGGACAGGCCGTGACCTTCGCGCTGCCCCATGAAAAACTTGGCGAAGAAGTTGCTGCAGCCATTGTTCTCAAGGAAGGGGCCGAAGCGACCGAGAATGAGATTCGCAAGTTTGCTGCCTTGCACCTCGCCGATTTCAAGGTGCCGCGCAAGGTCGTATTTCTTGAGGAAATTCCGAAAGGTGCAACCGGCAAGCTGCAGCGCATCGGGTTGCACGAGAAGCTGGGGCTTTAGTCCATGAAGGTTTGTATTTTTGGGGCTGGCGCGATCGGGGGCTATATCGCCGCTGAGCTTGCGCATGCCGGTGATGCTGAAGTGACGTGTATCGCCCGGGGGCCACATCTGGCTGCCATGAAGGAAAATGGCCTGAAGCTCGTCTACAAGGACGGCACCGAGCGAAATGTGCGCGTAAATGCCACCGATGACCCCGCCGAGGCGGGGCCGCAGGACTTTGTCTTTGTCACGCTGAAGGCCCATTCTTCTGCGGCGGTCGCGGACAAGATGGCGCCGCTTTTCGGTCCGGAAACCGCACTGGTGACAGGTCAGAACGGTGTGCCCTGGTGGTATTTCTATAAACTTGAAGGAAAATACGAAGGCACGCAGGTCCAGTCGGTTGATCCCGGGCATCGGCAATGGGATCTGATCGGGCCTGAACGTGCCATTGGGTGCGTGGTGTACCCCGCGGCCGAAATCGCCGAGCCGGGCGTTATTCATCATGCCTATGGCAACAGATTCTCGATTGGTGAGCCATCGGGTGAAAAGACCGACCGGGTTCAGGCGCTGTCGAAACTCATGGGGGATGCCGGACTGCGTGCCCCGGTGCGCCCGCGCATTCGTGATGATATGTGGGTGAAGATCTGGGGCAATGTCTCCTTGAACCCGATTTCAGCACTCACAGGCGGAACGCTAGCTGAAATGATCGATGATTCCGAGGTTTGCGGCGTTATTCGTGCTTCCATGATCGAAGCGCAACAGGTCGGTGAAGCCCTCGGCGTCAAGTTCGCTATCGATGTCGAAAAGCGCATTGCTGGGGCACGTGAAGTGGGGGACCACAAGACATCCATGTTGCAGGATTTGGAACTTGGGCGCCCGATGGAGATCGATGCGCTTGTGGCGTCCGTGCAAGAGCTGGGTCGCATTGTTGGCGTGGCGACGCCGACAATCGATATCGTGCTCGGCCTCGTCAAACAGCGCGCACGGCTGGCAGGTTGCTACGACGGCTGAGTTTTGGACCGACGCGTTGCCACCGCAGAAAAGAGTGGTGCGGCCAGTGCAAAGAAAATGAGTACACCCACCAGGACGATAAATGAGTTTCGAATGCCGGCATCCCGGATGATGGGTTGCGCGACGAAGGGCAATACGAACTGCCCGAGATAGATCGCGGTGGTTAGGCCACCGAGCACGCGTGTTCTGTATTTCGGGTCCGTCAAACCCATCAGCCATGTACTGGTATTGGCGTACATCTGGCTCATGCCGACACCGAAGGCGAACAATGCCAGGAGCACGAGGGCGAGGCTGTTGGCTGTGGCCAGGAGGGCATATCCAATTGCCAATCCACCGGCGATGAAACTGTATATCCAGGCGCTCGACAGGCGCGCCCGAAACTTCGGAAACAGCGGTCCACAAAGCGCCATAAGCGCGAGTGGCCAGGCAATGGCGTATCCGGCGATGCTGGCCTGGGTGACACCGATATCGACCAGCAGGAACGGCAGATTCAATGGCATTTGCAGGAAGACGCCGCCTGTGGCCGCGACCATCAGATAGATGGCGAAGAGCGCAAACCATGGGGTCCGAACCGATACCTGTGGCGCGGCCGCTGCTTCAGATGACACCGCTTGGGGTTTGGGTTCCGTGATCGTGGCGATCAGGCTTGGCAGGAAGAGCAGACCGGCCAGATAAAGCAGGAATGGCGCGCGCCAGTGAATATCTGACAGAACGCCCCCCAAAAGTACGAACAATACACCCCCGGCCGCTGTGGAGGCTGCATAGGTCGCGAGAGCTTTGCGTCGTGCGGGAATGTCGTCGTGATAATCGGCAAGCAATGCGGGGGCGAGGGTGAACAGAATGCCCATTCCCAGTCCCAATGCGATGCGGGAGCCGAGGATGCCGTGGAGATCATTCAGAAAGACGGGCAACACTCCCGCACTGGCATAGAGTAGCAATGCGAAAACAAGGAGTAGCTTTCGTCCGATGCGATCCGCGACCACGCCGACGACGGGACCGGAAAGGGCGAGGAGCAGGGTTGGGATGGAAACCACCAGACGCGCCAGCAAGTCGATATCAGCGGTGTCTGCGAAATGCTGTGTCATTTCCGGAAGCGACGGGGCAACTGCGGCAATCGACATGGCTGAAATACCGCCGCAGCCATAGAGCGTGATGTCCCGGACCCGCCGGCGCGCATTGCTGATCTGCGGCGTGAGGGCCGACTCTGTGGTCATGGATGGCCCTTTGGGCAGGATGAAGCGGCGCGGAGGGTCAGGGGCTTAGAGGCTCGCGAAAACTGCGTCAACAACCGCCTCTGTCCGCACCCCCACACCCATGCCTTCGCTTTGATAGTTGGACACAAAACAAAGCGCGAGGTTTCGCTCAGGGTCGGCGATGGCGCGTGCGCCGCCGGATCCGAGATGACCGAAAGCATTCGGGTTCGGGCCGAAAATTTTGGCGCCGCCCGGATTTTTCGCGTAGCCCATGGCGTAGTGCATCGGGCGTCCGGTCATGCCGTCCGCCTTGTCTTCCCACTGGGAGAGGGTGGCACGTGCGACGGCTTCGCGGGAGAGAATGCGAACATTGTCGACTTCACCCCCATTGGCCAGCGCGGCATAGATGCGTGCCATGCCACGGGCTTCGCCGAACCCGCCGAAAGACGGAATACCTGAAGTCCTGAACTGGGTGCTGTTCTGCTGGTCGGTCCCGAACGGCTTCGGGTTCGGCCGCCATGCCCGCGCCAGGGTTGATTCGCCGTCACCGCCTGACTTCATCATGGCGTTGCCCACTTTGTTGGGGGTCAAATCCGCCACCCGACCCAAATTCTCTTCAGCCACGCCGATGAAATATTCCGCGCCGAGAGGCTTGCAAATATTCTCCTGAAGAAATCTCTGGACCGGTATGCCGGTGACGCGCCGCACGATTTCACCGGCGAGGAACCCGATATTGACCGTGTTGTAAGCGCCTTTGGTGCCAGCTGGCCAAGCCGGTGTCTGTTCTTCAAGGACCTCAATCATCCGGTCATAGTCATAGACATCGCCGGGTTCCGCAGCATCGGCAAAGCAGACGCCGCAATTGTGAGACAGAATGTGCCGAACAAGTACGCTGTCCTTGCCGTTCCGGGCGAACTCAGGCCAATAGGTCGCGACGGGGGCTTCCAGATCAACCTGACCGCGATCGACGAGGATGTGCACGCAGGTCGCGCAAATGCTCTTGGCCAGCGAATACATGATGCACAACGTGTCTTCCCGCCAGGGCACCTTGCCTTCGGTGTCCATATGGCCCGCCCAAAGGTCCACGACCTTCTCGCCGCCGTGATAGACGGCGACGGCTGTGCCGATTTCGTCATGCGCGGCGAAGTTGCGCGCCAGCGCGTCCGCAACGGCGGAGAATTTCGGATCATGTGTACCGTGAATTGCAACGCTCATATCGTCCCCCGAATGAAAGCTGAGGGAAGTATCTGCCGCGTCTTAAGTGAAGGCAATGCAGCCGGGTTTGCGGAAATGCTGCCCGCCGCCAGAAAGGGTGCTCAGAATGTGTAGTTGAGTGAAGCGCCAAGTGTGGCCTGCGTGTCTGCACCGCGGGTGTTCACCAGGGTCGAATCCGCAATTTCACTGCCGAGCTGATTGACCGCTCCGAAAGTTACAAATGTCACGGACTTTGTAATGGGCAAAATGAATGACCCCTGCAGACCATAGGAAACGAGGCCGCCCTTTGCGTCGTAGACCGCCAGTCCTGATCGGGTCGACTGGTCGGCGTTTACGTCAAAAAATGCGCTGTTGTAATTGTCACTGGCGAAAACCAGTTTCGGCCCGATGGAGAATATAGCCGGCATTCGTCCCAGTTTTAGTTGCCCGCGATAGCTGACCCCCAGTTCGCCAATGATGCCTTCATGGCTGCCGATTCCTTGACGTAGTTCAACGGAACCCGTCCAGGATTTGCGTGTGTATTTGGCAAATCCACCAAATTCGACGGTTCCGTCGACATCCCCCAAGCCAACAAGGTCATTGGTGTCGTCCCCCGAGATTGCGAATGTGCTCGAGCCATCCTCATCCCGGCCGAAGTTGTATTTCACGATAGGGCCCGCGAGCCAGCCATTCGAATTTACAATATTGTAACCGACGCCTTCCTGGACGGAGGCGAAGAAACGGTCTCCGTATTTGATTGATACGCCAGGTACGACACGCACCCTGTATTCGTCATCGCCGAGATAGGAGGGCGCGTAAATTACGCCGGGACCCACTGAGAATTTCCAGCCGGGATCTTTGGCAGGGGCTTGAGCGGCTGCATTGGCAGTTGCCCCGAGCAAAGCGATACAACCAGCTGCTATCAAGATTCCTGTTTTCAATGAACTGACCTTCCCTGCATGGTTGACGCCTTTCGGCATGGATTAGTCCCATGCTTACCGTCCTTATTACGGAGTGAAAGCGTTTGCAGATCAGGTTGTCGGTGAACCGGCCAGATAGCGCTTATCGGGCGAGCGCTGGCGATTTCCTAGCGTGGGCGATCACCGCGTAGCTTGAGCACAAGAATTGTCCCTGTCAGGATCAGCGTCACCGTATTGGCGTAAATCAGCGGGCGGGATTCGAGGATCAGGCCGTAGATCAGCCAAAGAACAATCCCTGTGTTTAGGATCAGAAACATCCCCAACGATACGTCCCGGGTTGACCGGGACCGCCAGGATTTGATGACCTGCGGCAGGAAGGCGATGGTGGTCAACACGGCGGCCACCCCGCCTATGAGGTCGGGGTGAATCGAGTCGAGCATGGTTTGCGCCTTTGTCCTAGCGGACGCAGAAAGGTTGCATCGCCACTGCAAGGTCAAGAAGCGCTTCGTCGCCCCCGGGCCAGCCGATAAAGGAAAGCCCCGCGGGACAGCCATCCACGTTGGTGGCGGGAATCGTGATCTGGGGCAGGCCCGTGTGTCCGGCGATGCAGGTCAGCGCCATCGTATTGGCGCGGAAGAATTCGAGGTCTTCTGCGGGCGCGTCGGTCTTTGGTGCAATCACGGGCGCGGTAGGCAGGCAGAGGATGGTGCCCGGTGTGGCCAGCGAGAACACGCGTTCCCGCACGCGGTTTTGGACTTTGGCTGCCGCTTGCGTTTCCTCGGGCGTGATGGCCGCGGCCATGGCAAAGCGTTCACGAATGCCGGGGCCAAGGTCTGGGTTGTGTTCCTTGACCCAGGGAAGATTGCTGCTTGCGACTTCACCGGCCTGCAGAACGCGAAAGGCGTCCCACCAGGTTTCCAGCGTGTCGTCCCCCGCGATTTGAATGGGCTCTGGTTCCGGCAGGATGCTCGCTGCCGAACTGATCACGGCGTTGAGTGCATCACCGACCATCGGGTCGGTGCGTTCGAAGGCGTCGGTGAGGAGCAGCAAGTGTTCGGCTTTGCCGGGCGCGGTCGCGTTGTCGAGGAGCACAGGTCCAATGTCACGAAACAGGGTCGCGTCATTGGCAAACCAACCTGCGGTGTCAAAGGATGGGGCCATGCCGTGCGCATGAGACAAATCCACGCGGCCGAGACTCGGGCGGATTCCGTATGCGCCGCAGAATGATCCGGGTATCCGCACCGAACCGCCGGTGTCTGACCCAAGTGAAAAGTCACACATTTCCGCTGCCATTGCGGCGGCTGAACCCGAGGAGGAACCGCCCGGCATCCGACCCGGTGCCCGGGCGTTGACCGGTGTTCCGTAGTGGGCGTTAGCGCCCGTCAGGCTGTAGTAGAACTCGTCACAAACGGCGATCCCGACGATGTCCGCACCGGCATCAAGCAGTTTCTGCACGGTGGGGGCGGTGGTGTCGTTGACCTCCGCCCAGGCCAGATAATCCGGGCTGCCGTTGGAAATCTTGCGCCCGGCAATGTGGTACTGGTCCTTTACCACGAAGGTCTTGCCTGCGAGTGGCCCGACCCCGGAGCCTTTGATGGGCGCGGTGATCGTGTGTGGCATCAAGGCGCCGACGGGGTCGGCGGGAATCTTCGGGTCAGTCATGGGAACGTTCCTCATCTCATACTTCGACAAGCTCAGCATGAGGGGTTGATGTGTGATGCCTCATCCTGAGCCTGACGAAGGATGATGCGCGCGCGGTTACTTCTTTTTCTTGCTGCCGGATTTCGTCTTGCGCGGCTTGGCTGCGGGGTTTTCCTTGTTGAACCAGTCAAGGATCTGCTCGCCGTCCCAGCATACGACGCCCGGGTGGGAGAGGATGTGTTCGAAGGTCTCGCGCACATATTTGATGCGGTGGGGGGAGCCCGACAGATAGGGATGCATGGCGACGGCCATGATGCGCGTGTTCTCGTGGCTTTCGGCGTAGATCGTATCGAAATAATCGAGCGAGCGCGTCTTGAAGACCTCTGACGGGTGATGCTGGATTGCCATCATCACGATGTCATGTAGCTCGTAATTATAGGGCAGCGCGACCATCGGTTTCCCGCCGGTGGTTTTCAGGCGCACCGGCTGGTCGTCGAGGACCCAGTCGCCGATATATTCAACGCCGGCCGCGGCCAGGTGATCGATGGTCTGGTAAGTCTGGGTCAGGCCCGGCCCGAACCAGCCGCGTGGGGGCTTGCCGGCAAAATCGCCAATGATCTTGAGGGATTTGTCGATTACGGCGCGCTCGTCCTTAAGCTTGTGCATCGGCATCTGCTCGTAGGAATGCGCGTTGAACTCCCAGCCCGCATCCAGAACGGCTTCGGCGGCACGGGGGTAATCCTCGATTGTCCGGGCGTTCAACGTGACTGTCGGGCGCACGCCCAGGTCATCAAGCATGGATTTGATGCGCCAAAAACCAACCCGCATACCGTATTCGTGCCAGCTCCAGTTCGGGTGATCGGGGATCATGGGGATGCCCTGGGGTGGTGGGATGACCATGCGTGCCATGGCGCGCACGATGTCCCAGACTTCCAGGGCGAGAATGGGCCACAGAACCATCTTGGCACCGTCTGGCAGGACCAGTGGCTTACGGTCGGTAATGGCTGAAAACGGCAGGCGGTCGCCCGGCATCATGCCTTTCATGTTTTTTCTCCCTGTGCGGCCCATATGTTTTTCCGGGCGCGTGATATTTCGTTGCGGCCACTATACTGTTGCGGTGAGACAGACAAAAGGCACCGGTCCACCCGGTCACACGAAATTTGGGGAAATTTATGAGTGAAACCACAGCCAATGATGGCGATGTTGTTCTGGTTCAGCGTGACGGTGGTATTGCCACCGTTGTTTTAAACCGACCCGAGAAGCTCAATGCGCTGAACAAGGCGATGTGGGAGCGGATCGCTGTCGTGATGCGGGAACTGGGCGCGGATGAGACGGTGCGCTGTGTTGTGTTGCGTGGTGCTGGTGACAAGGCGATGGGCCCGGGCGCGGATATTTCCGAGTTTGAGAGCGAGCGCTCCAACGCCGAACAGGCAACAGAGTACGGCGCATTGATGCACAATGCGATGCATGCAATCCGCGACTGTCCCCATCCGGTGATCGCCCTGATCAAGGGGCTTTGTGTGGGCGGGGCACTTGAGATCGCCCTGATGTGCGACATGCGCATCTGCGGTGAGGGGTCTCGCTTTGGCGTGCCGATCAACCGTCTGGGATTGGTGATGGCCTACCCGGAGGTGGAAGCGCTTGTCGGTCTTGTGGGTCGTTCGATTGCGCTGGAAATTCTCTACGAGGCTCGTGTCTTTGGTGCCGCAGAAGCAAAAGAGAAAGGCCTGGTGAACCGGGTCGTGCCGGATGACGCGGTCGAGGAAGAGACTTACAAAACGGTGCGCCGCATCGCCGATGGTGCCCCGCTGGTCAATCGCTGGCACAAGAAGTTTGTGGACCGGGTGCTCGCAGGCGGTGCGCCACTGAGTGCCGAAGAACAGGCCGAAGGGTTTGCCTGTTTCGATACGGAAGATTTTAACACCGGGTTCCGGGCCTTTCTGGCCAAGGAGAAACCCGAGTTCGAGGGACGATAGACATGACCACGCAAAACACCGGCCTGTTGCACGGCCTCAAGGTTATCGAGATGAGCCATATTATGGCGGCACCCACCTGCGGGCAGATGCTCGCGGATATGGGCGCAGACGTGATCAAGGTTGAGCGCGCACCCGCCGGGGATGACACCCGCCGGTTTGGTGAAGGCACAGATGGTGACTCTGCTGCCTTTGCCATGATGAACCGCAACAAGCGCGGCCTTGCGGTCAACACCAAATCCGAGGAAGGCCGCGCGGCGCTCCACCGCATTATCGCTCAGGCAGACGTGTTTATTGAAAACTATCGCAAGGGCGCGATGGAGCATTTCGGCATCGGCTGGGAAGAGATGCACAAGATCAACCCACGCCTGATTTACTGCTCGGTTTCCGGCTTTGGTCGCACCGGTCCTTATGCAGAACGCGGCGGGTTTGATCTGATCACGCAAGGCATGTCCGGCATTATGAGCATCACCGGCGAGGGCCCGGGCCGTCCGCCGATCAAGGTTGGCGCACCGATAACGGACATCACCGCAGGCATTCTTTCGGCCACGGGCATTCTGGGCGCGGTGGTCAGCCGTTACGAAACCGGACAGGGGCAGTATGTGGATTCCTCGCTGTATGAGGCTGGAATCATGCACACCTTCTGGCAGACGGCGATCTATCACGCGACGGGCGAAATCCCCGAACCGATGGGGTCAGCCCATCCGTTGTCTGCGCCTTATCAGGCTTTCCCGACCAAGGACACGTCGCTTGTCGTGGGTGCGGCGAACCAGAGCACCTGGCTGAAATTTGTCGAAGCAATTGATTCGCCCCATCTGGCCGAAGATCCGCGTTTCGAGACGAGCAACTCCCGGATGACCAATCTGGACGCATTGGTTGAGACATTGACGGAAATTCTCAGCCATCGCACCACGTCTGAGTGGTTGGTGAAGCTTGAGGCGGGCGGCGTTCCGGCCGGACCGGTCTATGACGTCAAGGAAATGTCCGAAGATCCCCACACGATTGCCCGCGGCATGATTGCCAAAGTGCCGGCCGCGACGGGCGGTGAGCACAGCGTGATCGCGCATCCGGTCAAGTATTCGGCCGACCCGACGTCGATCCGGCGTGGCGCGCCTCTCATGGGTGAGCATAGCCGCGAAGTTCTGGCGGAGTTCGGCTTTGCAGATGACGAGATCAACAGCTTGATTGATTCCGGTGCGATCATTGAACCGGCTGCGACCGCAAAGGCGGCTGAGTAGAAGGTTTACTCGGTCGCTTTGGTTGCTGCTTCGCCTTTCAGGTGCGAGGTCAGGAAGTCCCAGACCTCGCCTTGCGGGTCTTCAAGGCCGAGAAACACATTGAAGTGGTTGGCGTCCGGCACGGCAACCAGTTTGGCTTCGCCACGTTCCGCGAGTGCGGCGTGCCAGGTGCTGGCCTGACGCTTGAATTCATCGCTTTCTGCACCGCCATGAGCCACCTGCATCGGCGGCATGGGCTTGTCGAGCATGAGCAGCGGTGACATGGCGACTGTCTCTTCCGGGCTCAAGAGCATGAAGTCCTGTCGGTAGCTAAGCATCAGCGGACGCATGTCGTAATTGCCGCTGATCGTCATGCCGCAGATGACCCCGCCGAGATCACCTTCGTTGGCCAGACGCACCAGAGTCGACGCAGCAAGATGACCGCCTGACGAATGTCCTGCGATACAAATCCGTGAGGGATCCACGCCCAATTCATCCGCGTGGGCCCGCACATGGCGAACAAGCGCCGTGAAGTGGTCGACCATATCCGGAATTCGGATTTCGGGCAGCATCGGGTAGGTGCCAGCCACGAAGGATATGCCGTGGGCCAGTGCTGCTTCTGCCCAGCCGCTGGATGCGGTGGTCGAGCCGCGTTGCCATTGGCCGCCATGCGCAAAAATAATCACCGGTGCAGGTCCGCCCTCGGCACGATAGATGTCAAACCGGTCCTTGGGGTTATCGCCATAGGACAGGTCACGCGCCGCTGCGAAATGTTCCGCAACATCTGCGGAATGGGTCACCAAACGTAGACGGGTCGCCTCATCTGCATCGGTCTTGACGTTGATGTACTGCGCGTCGAGTTCTTCACGAGTGTAGTCGAGATAGATTTTTTCACGCATGGCATTTTCCGGTGTCGATTGGCGAAAGTGTTGACCCATACTGCATTGCGCGACAGGCTAGGCTCAACCACGAAGGAACAAGTTATGCCGGACGATATCAAAACGGTCGAGGAACTCGTTGACCATTACGGGCAGCCGCAAGGCCACCTCGCAGAGAAAGAAAAGCCTGAGCTCAGTCCGCACTGCCTGCGGTTCCTTGAGATGTCGCCCTTTTGTGTGTTGTCGACTTCGGCGGCCGGCGATGGCCCCGCGGATTGCAGCCCGCGCGGTGATGCGCCGGGTTTCGTGCATGTCATCGACAGCACCACCATCGCGATTCCCGACCGGCCCGGAAACCGCCGGACCGACACCTTCCACAACATCATGGAAAACCCCGAGATTGCCGTGATGTTCATGGTCCCGGGTCTGAACGAAGTGATGCGCCTGAACGGTCGCGCCCGTCTGACGACGGATTCTGCATTGCTCGACCAGATGCATGCCAACGGCAAGGCGCCCCGTGCGGCACTGGTGATTGATATCCGCTATGTCTACTTCCATTGCGGCAAGGCGGTGATCCGGTCCGACCTCTGGAATCCTGAAAACAAGGTTCAGAAGAGCGATTTTCCGACCTTGGGCAAGATCAATCAGGATTGGTACGGCGTGGACGCCGACGAAACCGACGCCCGCCTGGCCAACGACTACAAGAACAACCTTTACTAGAGATCTGGTGGCAGGCGCGGGCGCGTGTGAAGCCCGCCCTTTGAAATATGCGTCATGCCCGGATCAAGTCCGGGCATGACGATCACACTCGGTCTTTGGAAAGAGCTTTTCTCCGCGCGGTCTAGTCTTCCAGGCCGGCATTGAAGGTGTAGCCCAGACCGAGAAGTTCGTTCACAACCTCTTCGCCGAACCGGTCGTGCAACTCCTGGCCAAGGCTCGGTGCAAACTCCACATCCCGCAGTGGTCCCTGAAGGGTAACGTGCAACAGGCCACGCTCATCGCCGATATTGGCGAAACGCCGCATGACACCCGGCGGCACGGAAATCGTGTCGAACTTCCCCAGTTCGACTGCGTGCTCGCCTTCGTCCCCCCACTCGATCACAAATCGGCTTTGCAGACAGGTGAAGGTTTCTGTGGTGTGGGCGTGGGAGTGCAGGCCGGGACCATTGCCGGGTTCGCATTCGGCGATCACGACGGCAAAATTCGGCGGGCCGGGGATGACCCCGTCACCCCAGGGCGTGTCTTTGTCGACGGTGGCGATCACGGTGCGGGTGGCCCGCGCGGTCATCCGCTCACGCGCTTCGGGCGGTATTCTGCCTGCCGTGCGGTCCTTGTTGGCCGGCAGGTCCTCGAAACGCGCGATGTAGCGTTCCATTTCTTCAGGCGTTGGTGTGGTCGTGCGCATGGGTCTCGCTCCTTGTGGGGTCCCGCATGTATTGTGGGTTTTGTTGACCGGGATTGAGCCACGCCCGGACACGCTAATCAACCGGCAGGGGGCAATGGGCATGACCAGCGAAACGGCGACCTTTTATGCGGATGGACTGCGTCTGGCGGGAACCTTCACCCCGGCCGCAGGTGGGGGTGAACGTCCGGCGATCATCTGTGTGCATGGTTACACCGGTCGCAAGGAAACCTACATGCCGCCATTTGTACGTGACCTGACAGCGGCGGGTTACCACACGCTGGATTTCTATCATCGCGGTTTCGGGGACAGCGAAGGTCCTGCGCGCCGGGTCGATCCCGAGGCACAGGTCCGCGATATTCTGGCCGCCCGCATCTGGCTGAGCGCGCGTGATGATGTGGCATCCGTCGCTGTTATGGGTTTGAGCCATGGCGGTGGGGCTTCTATCAAGGCGACGGCAGTGGACCCGGAGATCTTAGCGCTGGCGACGGTCGGCGCCCCCGGTCACGGGGAGCGATGGCATCGCTCCAAGCGCACGGAGGCAGAATGGGAAACTCTGCAGGAAGATTTGGCGGGGGACCGGATCGCACGCGCGCTGACAGGTGTGGGTCGCACCTTGCCCTATCAGGAAATGTCACCACCGGGGCCTGCCGAGCGGGAGGCGTTCCGGACCATGTACAAGACCGAGGATGCCTATCCCGAGGGTTACCCGCTCGAAAACGTGGAGCTCGCCTGCGGATTTCGGTCTGAGGATTGGGTGGCACAAATCGCGCCCCGGCCTTTGCTGCTCATCCATGGCCGTGACGACACCATGGTGCGATATGTGGAGGCCGAGAACCTGATTGCCCGGGCGGGGCAACCCAAATCCTTGCACACCATTCCCGACATCAACCACGCCGAAGTTTATGAGCCGCAAAACCCGGCCGTTTACAAAGAGGTGATCGGGCAGCTGCTGGAGTTCTACGGTGCCGCGCTGGGTTAGTTTCTGGATCATTTTTGCAGGCTTGGCGGTTTCGCCTGTTTCGTCGGTTCTGGCCGACGAAACACCTGTCGATGTGGAGCTGGTTCTGGCCGTGGATGTGTCGGCTTCCATTGATGGAGGGGAGATCAATCTCCAACGCGCGGGATATGTCGCGGCGTTAACTGATCCACGCGCCATCTCGGCGATGCTGTCCGGGCCGCTTGGTCGGGTTGCGGTGACGTATGTGGAATGGTCTGAAACAGCGCGGGTCACTGTGCCGTGGTCGGTGATCGAAAGCGCGGCGGACGCCCGGCGTTTCGCACTGGCCGTGCAGGCGTTTCCGATCCCAAAGGGAGGGTTGACGAACATCGTCAATGCGCTCGATTTTTCTGCGCTCTTGTTCGAGGACAATGACATCGAAGGCACGCGCCGGGTGATTGATCTGTCGGCGGATGGCCGGGATTCCAAAGGCAATGAACCTGTTGTCGCGGCGGCGCGGGACCGTGCGCTCTCGCGCGGCATCGTCATCAACGGTCTGGTCATCAACCCGCAGCAGGAGCAAAGCGAGGTCGAGGGCGTCAAATACGATCTGGAGGGCTATTTCCATGAAGTCATCATTGGCGGGCCCGGTGCATTCACAGTGGTGACCGAAACGCCGGAGGATTTTCCGCGCGCCATCGTCAACAAGTTGGTGCTCGAGGTCTCGTCGGTGGCGCGTCCGACACGCCAAACCGCCGCCCGATAAATCGGGTTTCCGCCCGGCGGTCAGATGTGATACCCACATCTCACATTTGTCCGGACAAAAACCGGACCGGATAATTTTCAGGGAGAGCCACCGTGGCCAACGAAATCAGAGATTGCATCGCGCCGGACCGCAACCCGCGCAAGCCGAACATCACCCTGCCCAAGGGCGCCATCGATACCCATGTGCATGTGTTCGAGAACCGTTACACTTTGTCACCGGATCGCGGTTACACCCCGCCGGAATCCACGCTGGATGATCTGAAGCATCTGCATTCTCAGCTCGGTATCGAACGTGTGGTCTTCACCCAGCCGTCCGTTTACGGCACCGACAATTCGGCCATCCTCGACGGCATGAATGCACTCAATGCCGAGACGCCGGGCCGCGCGCGCGGCGTCTGCGCCATGACCATGGATTTCACCGATGATCAGCTCGCCGAGCTGGATGCCCAGGGCATCTGCGGTGTGCGCCTCAACATCGACAACAAGGGCGGTATGCCGCTCGAGCTCGATGCGATCCCTGAGCTGGAAGCCCGCATCAAGCCTTTCAACTGGCACATCGAGTGGCTGTTCCCGGGCAAGGATATCGTTTCTCTGATGCCGGTCTTCGAGAAAATGACCACGCCGATGTCGATTGGCCATTTTGCCTATCAGCCGGCCACCGCCGGGATCGAAGCCCCGGGTTTCCAGGCGCTGCTCAAGCTGATGCGTGATGGCAACACCTGGATCAAGATCTCCGGCGCCAACCGCGTGAGTGCCACCGACCTGCCGCCCTATGATGATTGCCAGCCCATGGCCCGCGCGCTGATCGAAGCGAACGCCGATCACGTCATGTGGGGCACCGACTGGCCACATCCCAACAAGTTCGAGGTCAACCCGAACGACGCCGACCCGGTTGAGGCCTTTGGCCAGTGGGTCCCCGACGAAGCCATGCGCCAGCGCATCATGGTCGACAACCCGGCGAAGTTTTACGGGTTCTAGGTGTTTAGAATTCCGAAATTGAAAGGGCTGGTCCAGCTGGGCCAGCCCTTTTTCGTGTTTGGTTGCTGAGTGCAGTCTCTTTCTTCCCGTTCCTTGCTTCATCTCCTAGACTGCCCGTCATGACTCCGGGGCCAAAACACCGGGGACGGTTAGGCAGGATGAGGAGATACGCCCGTGAACGAGCTTTCCGGACGCTTTGGCAGTGACGAAGATTCCCTGCGCAGCGAGGACGCGCCGCTTCTGACGGGGGCGGGGCGGTTTGTCGATGACATCAATTTTGCGGGTCAGGCTTATGGCGCGTTTGTGCGTGCGCCGGTCGGGCATGGGAAATTGCGCGGTGTCGATGGGGCGGCCGCACTGGCGATGCCCGGTGTGCTCGCTGTGCTCACCGGCGCAGACCTGAAAGCCGCTGGGCTGGGAGACATCCCGCCGGCGATCACCTTTCCCGGCAAGGATGGCATGGCGATGGCTGCCGCGCCCAAGCCGGTTCTGGCCTATGAAAAAATCCGACATGCCGGTGAGGCCGTGGCGCTTGTGGTGGCCGAAAGTGCTGCCCAGGCTGCTGATGCCGCCGAAGCCGTGGTGCTGGATATTGAGATACTTCCCGCCGTGCCCGCCGTGGCCGGAGCGCTGGCCGCGAACGCACCGCAGGTCTGGGATTCGGCGCCGGGCAATGTCGCCTTCGAATGGGTTGATGGCGATGAAGACGCGGTGCATGCCGCATTTGAGAGCGCGACACATATTTCGAAGGTCTCCCTGTTCGACAACCGGCTGGCGCCGGTTTCCATGGAACCGCGTGGCGGGATCGGGGAATGGGATGATGCTCTCGGGCGCTACACCCTGACGGCGGCCACGCAGGGCGTGTCGCTGGTCAGCAAAACCTTCGCGGCCCATGTCTTCGAGACCGAACCGGAGAATGTGCGGGTGCTGACCCATGATGTGGGTGGCGGCTTCGGCATGAAGGCCCATCCCTATCCCGAATATGCCGCCGTGATGTTTGCTGCGCGTCAGGTCGGGCGTCCGGTCAAATGGTGCAACTCCCGACTGGAAAGTTTTCTGGCGGACACCGCCGGGCGCGACACGCTGATTGACGCCGAGATGGCCTTTGATGGGGGCGGCAAGGTGCTTGGCTTGCGGGTGAAGAACCGCGTCGGCATGGGGGCCTATCTGACGACTTTCTCTGCCGTATTTTCGACCAACAACACCAAAAATTGCCTCGCCAGCGTTTACACAATTCCGGCGATCCACATCGATGTGACCATGGCGCTGACCAATGCTGCACCGCTCGGGCCGTATCGCGGGGCAGGGCGACCCGAGGCCATCATTGCCGTTGAGCAATTGCTCGACAGGGGCGCGAAGGAGCTGGGGCTCGACCGGGTAGAGATTCGTCGCCGCAACATGATTGCGCCGGACGCGATGCCGTATCAGACGCCCAATGGGCCGATCTATGACTCCGGCGATTTCGCCGGGGCGATGGACAAGGCGCTGCAGCTTGGCGACTGGAACGGTTTTGCGGCGCGACGTGCGGCCAGTGAGGCCGAGGGGAAACGCCGTGGCATCGGGTTGGCCTGTTTTCTGGAGGTTGCCGGCGGCATCCTCGACGAGACCGTCGATCTTCGGTTCGAGGGGGATGGCGCGGCAACGATCCGCACCGGCGTGCAGGCCATGGGACAGAGTCACCTGACCACCTATACGCGGCTGGTCGGCGAACGGCTGGGTATCCCGGCTTCGAAGGTGCGCCTTGTTGAAGGCGACAGCCTTGAGGTGCCTGCGGGCACGCCGTCGGTCGCCTCGCGCTCGATGATGATGGCTGGCAGCGCCATGGCCATGAGCTGCGACACGGCAATCGACAAGGGACGGGCGCTGGCCGGTCATGTGCTCGAGGCCTCTGCCGCTGATGTGGAGTTCACCGACGGTGTGTTCCGCATCAAGGGGACCGACCGTGAGATCGGAATCCTCGATCTGGCCGACCGAATCGCCGGGATGGAATTGCCCGACGATCTGGCCGGGGGACTGGTCGCGGTGGAGAAATTTGTCTCACCGCAGATGACCTTCCCGAACGGTTGTCATATCTGCGAGGTGGAGATCGACCCCGAGACCGGGAAGGTTGACGTGGTTGGCTACACCGCCGTCGACGATGTGGGGAATGTGGTCAATGAAATGGTGGTTGAGGGTCAGGTGCATGGCGGGATCGCCCAGGGGCTGGGCCAGGTGCTCGGTGAGTGGGTCGTCTATGACACGGACGGGCAGCTGCTGACGGGGTCCTTCATGGATTATCTGATGCCGCGCGCCGATGATTTTCCGACGTTCCGCGTCGGTCATCATTCTGTGCCCGCCACAACCAATCCGCTCGGCGTGAAGGGCGCGGGGGAATCCGGTGTTGCCGGGTCACTGCCGTCGGGTATGGCAGCGATCCTTGATGCGCTCGACAGTGCCGGGGCCGGACCCATTGACCTGCCGATGACACCCGAGCGCATCTGGACCGCGTTCAACAAATAGGAGGCGCTCATGCCACGCACCGAAGATATGCAGATCACCCTTCGTGATGGATCGAAGATGGGTGCGCATGTTGCTTATCCGGACAAGGAACCGGTGGGCGCGATCATCGCCATCATGGAAATCTGGGGCGTCAACGACACCATGCGGGCTCATGCGCAGGAGTTTGCCGAAGCCGGCTGGATTACGCTGGTGCCGGATTTGTTCTGGCGCATGGAACCGGGGGTCGAGCTTTCGGATGCCGATCCGGCCGATTGGGACAAGGCGATCGATCTCTACTACGACTTTGACTACGACCTTGGTGTGGAAGACATGGAGGATACAGCGGCCTTCCTGCGCACCATTCCCGGGGGCAATGGCAAGGTTGGGACGGTCGGATATTGTCTGGGTGGCAAGATGGGGTATCTGATGTGCTGCCGGGGCTCGGATATCGATTGTGCGGTTGCCTATTATGGCACCTATATCGAGCACGCGATTGGGGAAGCGCCGAACCTCGCCAAACCGTTCCAGCTGCATCAGGCATTGGCAGACAAATGGGTGCCACCGGTGGTGTGTTCGTTCATTGAGCGCCGATTGTCAGGCAATCCCTTGGTCGAGATTCACAAGTATCCGGGTGCCGACCATGCCTTTGCGCGGCATGGCGGGACGACCTACAGCGCGCCGGAAGCCGAGCGTGCGCTCGGGCTATCTGTGGAATTTTTTGCGCGTCACCTGAACGATTGAGTACCGTCCGCTTTACTGCGAAGCGTTGGCAGCCTGCATCGCGTTAAACCCGGCGGTGAATCCCTGTAATGAGACCGGTAGATCCACCGGCTTATCGGGTGTAGCCACGGGAACGATCGTCACCGTGGCCTGAATGCCCGATTTTAGCTGAATCAGTTCATCCTCGGTAAAACCGATCCGCGCGACGCAGCCGGCATCAGTGCACCATGAAAAGGGATACCGTTTTCCCGCAGCACCATCGATATTCATGGCCATTTGCGCCGTTAGAAGTGTCTCCAGCGGCGTGACGATGACGGCACCTGCAGCGGCGGCCTGGCCCGGCGCCAGAGCAAAAAGATTGATCTCGGCGATCGGATTTCCGTCCGCCTGGTTCAGTCGTTGATACATCTGACAACGCTCACGGCCGTCCGGGAGGCGCAGGCAGCGAATCTCCCATGCGCCGTGTGACTCCTTGACGAAGGTGGCATCAGCTGGCGCGCCCGCAGTCTGGGCGATCGCAGGCGCAGCGAAAAGCGCAAGCGCAGCAAGGGCGGAGAGGAGGGTGTGGTTCAGGCGTTTTATAATCATGGGACGTATCATAATCCTTGGCTGCGAGCCGGTAAATGCTGGCTCTTACAGCGAGGCTTGATTCGCAAACAGCTGAAAAAGTCTGCTATAAGACCTGATAAGTGCGCAAATGATGCATATTGCGCCGCAAATTCAAGAAAAAGGGGAGCTTTGAAATGTCTGAGGTTCAGAAACCTGTCTACAACAATTCGCGATTCCGCGTTGTTGACTACAATTTCGATACCTTTGTCGGCCCGGCCGCAGGGGAGAAATACATCGATGCCACTTTCACGGATCTGGAAAGCGGCGACGAGGTCAAGATTTCCGATTTTGATGGCAAGTGGCTGGTGATCGAGACCGGATCGTCGACCTGCTCGATGTATACCAAAAACATCGTCACCTATAAGGACATTGTTTCCGAATTCCCCGATGTGGAATTCGTCATGGTCTATGTGCGCGAGGCCCATCCGGGTGAGCGCATGGGGCCGCATCAGACGATGGAAGACAAGATCAAGTCTGCCAAGCTGGTCGCGCCGCGTTACAAGGAGTTCCGGCGTGTCCTGGTTGATGACCTTGAAGGCACATTCCACCGGGCCTATGGCGCGATGCCGAATGTGGTCTACATCATCCGCCCCGACGGGACGATCCACTACCGTTGCAACTGGGCCGCACCGCATCTGATTCAGGCCGCGCTTCAGGACCGTGAAAATTACCACAAGGTCGAAAATGCACCGACCGCTGAACTGCGTGCGACACGTTCCATGCCGCACATGATGCGGACCATGTGGACCGGGGGTTTTGTTGCGCTCTACGATTTCTTCAAGAACGCACCGCTGACCGTGTCCAAGCATGTTCAGATTGACCGCTACTACGCAAAGCACGGCCGGTTCCGGAACCAGCCGCTGTCTCAGGAAGAGATTCAGGCGCGGATCGATGCCGGGGAAGTGGATGCGGAAAAGGCACCGGCACCCGATCAGGGCGCATCCAAGCAGGCCGCCGAATAGGCCGGCACCTGCGCTTCAGTTTGATTTGATGGCATCGGCCGTCCGCGTCATGCGGGCGGCCGGTGTTTTTTTGGTGAGTACCGCATGACTGAAAACCCGTTCCGCATCGCCGCACCCTTTGCCGTTTTTTATGGCGCGGTGTTCTTCATGTTCGGAATCATGCTGCCTTTCTGGCCGGTCTGGCTGGAAAGTCGCGGGCTGGGTCCCTCCGAGATTGGGATTGTCCTCGCGCTGGGCGCGTGGATGCGCGTGGTGACCGACCCGTTGATTACGCGCGGGGTGGATCGTTCAGGTCGGGGCAAGCAGGCCATTGTTGTGTTTGCGACCTTTGGCGTGTTGGCTTTTGCCGGGTTTTTCGTAGCGGATTCGTTTTGGCCGATTGTTCTTGTCACGCTTGTTTACGCGCCGATCTTTCACGTGTTGGTCCCGTTGGGTGAGGCCCAGACCATGGCGGCTGTGCTACGGTACAAGCTCGACTATGGGCGCATCCGGCTATGGGGGTCGGCGACGTTCATTGTCGGCGCGCTCGGGGCGGGTTGGCTGCTGAGCGATCAGGAAATTGGCGTTCTCGTGCCCGCCGGGTTTGCGATCCTGCTACTTGTCCTGCTCTCCACCTTTTTTCTGCGAGAACAGAATGTCGCGTCGCGCGACGTTCAGCCGGGGCGGTTTCTTGATCTGTTGCGTGACCGAGCGTTTCTCGCTTTCGCCATTGCGGCCAGCGCGGTTCAGGCCAGTCATGCGGTGCTCTATGGCTTCTCTGCGATCCACTGGGGAGCGGCCGGATTGTCGGAGACCCTGATCGGGTTTCTCTGGGCCGGCAGTGTGGTGGCGGAAATCTTGTTGTTCTCGGTGAGCGGTGCTGTCGTCCGGAAATGTGGCCCTTTCGGACTGCTCGCGATTGGCGCGGGCGCGGGTTTCGTACGCTGGATTATTCTTGCGGAGACCACCGCGCTTCCCGGGCTGATCGTGGCCCAAGCGCTCCATGCGGCGAGCTTCGGCGCGACCTATCTGGCCACGATGCACTTCATCGCAGCCCGTGCCCCTGACGGCCTCAAGGCTTCGGCCCAGGGCGCTTACGCCTCTGTATCGGGTGTCATGATGGGCGTAATGATGTTGTCCGCGGGCAGCCTCTATGCAGCCCTCAACGCCAACGCATTCTATGCGATGGCCGCAGTCTGCGCTGTGGCAGGTATCGTCGGGGTGTTGGCCAAACACGCCGCGGCGCGGGGCTAGCGCCTGGACCTCGATCCAGGCGCCGCCGCGTCGGGCTTCCTCGTGTGTTTCGCCTACATGGATTTCCGGTTCTTCGGAATGATCGGCAGCAGCAGATGTGAGGGATGTTTGGGTCCCGTGTGGATGGTGGTCTTGCCGCCGAAGATTTCCTTGGGACGATCCGTCGGGTGGTCATGCAGAAACACACCCGAGCCGCGCGAGGGCACGTAAGCGTCCACGGCAGGACCCGGTCGATCGAAATCCTGACCGGAAATGTTCAGGGCGATCTGGAAGCCTTTTGGCAACACGATGCACTGGGGCCAGATTTCCACATCCACCTCGTAGATCTCACCCGGGATCAGCATCTGTTTGTCATCATGGGTGTGATAGGGGCGCCAGGGTTCGGATTTCTCTTCATCAAGCTTGCGATGGGAGACCCGGAGCCAGCCCTGTGCCAGGGGTGTCTTGGGATCGACCGTGCCCTGGAAATGGACCTCGCGACCCTTGTCGGAGAAGGCCTGCATGGTCACGAACAGATCACAATCCTCTGTGGTGGAAGACACATACAGCTTGGCCACCATCGGACCCGTGATCTCGGTTTCGCGTTCCAGCGGTGCTGTGCGCCATGTGATGCCCCGGGTTAGCGCGCGGAATTCCTTGCCGCGTTTGGCCTTCGGCGCTTTCCAGTCGAGCTTGCCTTTGCCACCGGCATCGAGGAACAGCTTGGTCCACTTCGTGCCTTTGAGCGGCCATTCGCTTTCCTTGCGCAGTTCCACGTCATCGGTGAAGGGGCGGCGCAGATTGACCCAGACGCGGGGCTCCTTATTCCAGCCGTTCTTCTCGCCCTTCAGATAGTAGTCGAAGAAGCGTTTCTGCAACTCCATGCCGTATTCGAGATAGAACCATTCTTCATGGCGACCGGGATGGCCCTCGAGCCATTTCTCCTTGGAAGCGGCTTGTGTGAAGGCTTCGAAATTGCCGCGTGGATGCAGACCAAAGCCAGCCCAGCTCGCAGGGCTGAGGAAGGGAACCTTGACTTTGTCCCAATCCGGCGAACGGGACTGGTACCAGTCATCGTCCATTTCCCGAATGCGAAAGTTCTCCAGCGTGTCGGCACGGTTTTCTTTGAGCTCACGTGCGGACAGTTTGGCTGGACCTGTTGCGCTTTCGCCCATCCAGCGGTCCTTTGGTCCTTTGGCGTTGCCGTGTTGAACGGCTTCGACCTGACGCGGATACCAGATTTCCATGAACTTGTTGGACAGGATGCCGCCATGGCGTGCCCAGTCACGGTAGTGATCTGCTGCACCCTCCCACGGGATCATCGCGGACAGATGCTTGGGCTGGAGGGCGGCCACCTGCCACTGGTTGATCGCGTAGTAGGAAACGCCGTTGAGGCCGACCTTACCGTTTGACCAGCTTTGCTCTCCGGCCCATTCGATGGCGTTGGCGTAATCCTGAGTCTCGCGCGGCGAGAAGATATCCAGATAGCCCGGAGACCGACCGGCACCACGTGAATCGAGCCGCACACAGGCATAGCCCCAGGGAACCCAGATTTCCGGATCGACTGTTTCCCAGGTGAGCCAACGATGCTCCGAACCGGGGAGAATATCCGGGTGCATTTTGAGGAGCGATTCCCAGAGTGGCTTATAGTGTTCCTGATACTTCACGCCCTTGCCGTAAGGGCCACCTGCCATGACGATGGGAACTTTGGCTTTGGTGTCAGGGCGATACACATCCGCCCGCAAAACGACGCCGTCATCCATTTTGATGGGTAAGTCACGTTCGATGATCATGGTGTTTTCCTCCCGGTCATGGCGGCCGTTATTGGTTCAGCCGGTCTGTTTGGCGGGTACAAGCAGTCGATCAGTACCCGCTCTCGTTTTCCACTATAAGAAACATTTCCTGTGGGACATAGTGAAGAAACCCAGAATTCCGCGGTTGTCCGGACAAATCTGATTCGCTCTGTTTGGGCGTTTTCACGCTGTGAAACTTTAGATTCGCATCCGCAATCGCAATCGCTACCATCGCGCCAACAACAATTCTGAGGCAGGGGGAAGAACATGGCGACGTCGACAGGCGAGCAGGTCATCGCAATTGAAGAGCATTACTGGGACCCCAATCTGGTCGCCCAATACGCCGAAGCAGACAAAATCGGTGGGGCTGGCAAGCTGCGCCCAAAACTTGAAGATCTGTATGACGAGCGAATTGCTGAGATGGATTCAGCCGGCATCGATATTCAGGTGTTGTCCCACGGCGCACCCTCGACCCAGCGTCTCGACCCTTCCAGTGCTGCGGAAATTACCCGCGCGGCCAACGACCGCCTGAAAGAGATCGTGGACGAGCGCCCGGATCGCTTTGCCGCCTTTGCCAATTTGCCGACACCGGACCCGGAGGCTTGTGCTGACGAACTCGAGCGTTGCGTCGACAAGCTCGGCTTTAAGGGGGCAATGATTCATGGCCTTACCCATGGTGTCTTTTTTGATGACCCAAGATTCTGGCCGATATTTGAACGGGCGCAGGCGTTGGATGTGCCGCTCTATATGCATCCGGCTGTGCCGGACCCGACCGTCGTCGAGAGATACTATCAGCCCTACGTGAAAGATTTTCCGGCACTGCTCAATGCGGGCTGGGGCTTCACGGTTGAGACCGCCACCCAGTGTATCCGTCTGGTGCTCAGCGGTGTGCTCGACAAATACCCCGAGACAAAAATTATGGTCGGTCATCTGGGTGAGGGCCTGCCGTTCCTGCTGTGGAGGATCGACCACGCGCTTTCGCGCCCCGGCAACAAACCTCTGTCTTTTCGCGAAGTGTTCAGCCGAAATTTTTACATCACCACCAGCGGGAATTTCTCGGACCCGGCGATGGTGTGTTCGTTGCAGGAGATGGGGGCGGATCGTATTCTGTTTTCTGTTGATTGGCCGTTCGTCCCCAACGGACTGGCAACTGATTGGATCGAACGTCTGCAGCTCAACGCTGAAGACAAAGCCAAAATTCTTAATGGCAACGCCAAGCGTCTTCTCAAGATATAGAACCCCGACAAGAGAGTTTTTCAATGCCACATACTCCGGCAGCATCTGTCCTTGACCACATCACCGTGCTTGATCTGACCCGGGTCCGTTCCGGCCCGACCTGCGTTCGACAGCTGGCGGATTGGGGCGCAAACGTCATCAAGGTGGAAATGCCACCCGCTGTCGAAGGCGGGGCGTCTCTTGGTGGTTCACGCCATGGATCGGACTTCCAGAATCTCCATCGCAACAAGCGATCACTGGCGCTGAATCTCAAGGATGAGGCTGGCAAGGAGGTGTTCTATAAACTGGTGGCGGACGCCGACGTGGTGGTTGAGAATTATCGGCCGGATGTGAAAACCCGGCTCGGGATTGATTATGACGCCCTCTCGGCAATCAACCCGCGGATCATTCTGGCCAGTATTTCCGGTTTTGGTCAGGACGGGCCCTACGCCAAACGCCCGGGCTTTGACCAGATTGCCCAGGGTATGGGGGGACTGATGTCGATCACGGGCTTGCCCGGTCAGGGGCCTGTGCGGGTCGGTATCCCGATTGCCGATCTGACAGCGGGGTTGTTTGCCGCGCAGGGAATCATGCTCGCGCTGCTCGAGCGGGAGAAGTCCGGCAAGGGCCAATGGTTGCACACCTCGCTGCTCGAGGCGCAGACCTTCATGCTCGATTTTCAGTCCGCGCGCTGGCTTGTCGATCAGGAAATCCCCCAACAGGCGGGGAACAACCACCCGACAAGCATTCCCACCGGGGTTTTTGAGACCGCAGATGGGCATATGAATATTGCTGTTGCCGGGCAGGAAATCTGGGGGCGGTTCTGCCGGGCGCTCGACCATGAAGACTGGATGTCTGATCCTGATTTTGTGGATGCGCCGGCCCGGTCAGAAAACCGGGACCGTCTGAACGCCGCGATCGGCGAATGTATCGCAGCGAAAACCACCGCCGAGTGGGTCGAAGCCTTCAATGGTCTCGGTGTTCCATGCGGGCCGATCAACAATATTGGCGAGTTGTTTGCTGACGAACAGGTCGCGCATCTGGGGTTGGCCCAACCGCTGACCTCACCCGTATTGGGTGAGATGCAGTTTGTGCGCCAGCCATTCTCGCTGACCCGGACGCCGAGTTCATTCGCGGTGGCGCCGCCCGAGGTCGGTGAGCACACACAGGAAGTTCTGGCCGATCTTGGCTATGACGAAGATGAGATTGCGGCCTTGCACGAAGGCGGCGTTGTTTCATCGGGGGAATAGGAGAACACACATGGATACAACCATTCGGCCAAACCTGACCCATGCGGGCCTCTGGGTCCGCGAGTCAGCCGTGATGGAAGCCTTTTACACCCGGGTCATGGGCTTTCATGTCAGCGATCGCGGATTTGTGGAGCGGTACAACGGCAACATCACCTTCATGTCGAACGATCCGACAATCCATCACCAGGTGATCCTGGCAGAAGGTCGCCCGGACGACGTTCCGAGTACAATTAATCAACTGTCATTTCTGGTGAAGTCTCTCGACGAATTGCGGGTGATGTATCGCCGGGTTGTGGCGGAAGGTGTGGAGAATCTGCTGCCGCGCAACCACGGGAATGCTTGGTCGGTCTATTTCGATGACCCGGAGGGCAACAATATCGAGGTTTACCTCGACTCCCCTTTCCACGTGCCCCAGCCCTTCGGCGAGTATCTCGATTTCGATCTGTCGAATGATGAGATCATGAAACTCACTGAAGATATGTGCCGGGCAACAGAGGGTTTTTTGCCGCGCGCGGAGTGGTCGGCGAAAATGGCGGCAGCTCGGGACGAGGCCTAGCTGCTCGGTGTCACGTCGAGCCGCGCCACAATTCCTTTGAGACGATCATCGGGGGCCGGATAACGGTCAAGTACCAACGGGTCATGGCCCGGTACGATATGGCCGGGAGTTTCGGCATGGGCTTCGAGCGTCTCATAGGCACGCACCATCTCGCCCATATTGTAGATGACCGGGAATGGGGTGCGCGTCTCCAGGTTTTCGTAGAAATGCGTGACGTCCGAGGCCAGCACGACCCAGCCACGTTTTGTCAGCACTTTGACGAATTGCAGGCCCATGGAGTGGCCGCCCACATGGTGCAGCGTGATGCCGGGCGCCAGTTCGGCTGCGCCATCGTAAAAGGCCACCCGACCCTCGAAGACGTTGCGGACCATATCGGTGACATGGTCGACGGTGAAGGAGCGGCTCATCACGTGGTTGCACATATGGGGGCCCGTGGCGAAATGCATCTCCTTTTCCTGAAGATGGAAGCGCGCCTGCGGGAACTGGGCATGGCCGCCGATATGGTCGTAATGAAGATGAGTCACGATGACGTCGGGCACGGTGTTGGCCTGGATGCCGATGGTTTCCAGACCCTCGGTCACGCTGCGAATTAGCGTGCGCCCGCGTTTCGTGGCTTCGTCGGAATCAAAGCCCGTGTCGATGATGATGGTCCGCTCAGGCGAAACCGCAGCCCAGACGTAATAATCAATGGGCATGGGCGCATCGTCATGTGGATCACCACCGAAAAAACTTTCGCGGCGGGTGCGCTCGGCCAAGGTCGCGTACTTGACCGCATAAAGCTCCCAGATTTGCGGTGATGTCATGCTTTCCTCTCCAGATGTTCTCTCGGCTATACTCCCGTGAACATGCTGGCTGAAAACCAACCGGCGAACGGGGGTACCACGTTGAATACAGTCTACGGTTTTATTGGCCTTGGGAATATGGGCGCGCCGATGTGCGCAAATCTGGTCGCGGCAGGCATGTCCCTACGGGTGTTTGACGCGGCGGGAACCGCAGAACGGACCCCCCAAGGCGCTGTCGTTGGCGATAGCATTGCTGATCTGGCCGCCAACACGGACACGATTTTCCTGAGCCTGCCGGATGGGAAGGTTACCCATGCGGTCTGCGAAGAAGTTCTCTTGGCAGCGGATCGTCGTGTGTCCCGGATCGTTGATTTTTCGACGACAGGACCCGAAGCGGCGGGTGCAATCGGCGCAAAGCTTGGAGCTGCCGGGATCACCTTTGTCGATGCGCCTGTCAGTGGCGGACGTGCCGGGGCCGTTGCGGGCAGTCTGACCGTGATCGCATCCGGGCCGGGTGGGGATGTGGCACAGCTTTCCGCCGCGTTCGATGCTGTTGGTGGGAACACCTTTCACGTGGGCGCGGTGCCCGGGCAGGCACAGGCCGTTAAACTGCTCAACAATTTCCTGTCGGCCACGGCCATGGCGGCGACGTCGGAGGCGGTGTTGTTTGGCCAAAAATTTGGTGTCGATATTTCCACCATTCTCGATTGCGTGAATGTGTCGAGCGGACGGAATACGGCATCCGCAGACAAGTTTCCCAATCGGGTGGTGACCGGGTCTTATGACGCCGGGTTTGCCACGGCGCTGATGACCAAGGATGTGGCCCTGTACCTGGAGCAGGTGCGTGTGGCAGGAACACCTGAGAATATTGGTGCGGTCGTCTCTGCGCGCTGGAACGCAGCGCTGACAGATATGCCGGAGAGTGACTTTACGGAAATCTATCGCCACATCGCGGGCGAGAGCAAAACAGGGGAGTGAGGACGTATGACGACCAATGAAGGAAAAGTGGCACTGGTGACCGGTGCGTCGTATGGGCTTGGCGCGATGACGGCAGATTATCTCGCACGTGACGGCTTTGATGTGGCGGTCACGGACCTGAAGGTGGAGGATCTGTCCGATACCATTGCGTTGATCGAGAAGCATGGCCGCAAGGCTTTCGCCACGGCGCTTGATGTGCGCTCGGTTGATAGCATTGATGCCGCGCTCGCGGCGACGATCGAGGGCTTGGGCAAGATCGATGTTCTGATCAACAATGCCGGCGTGCCGCTTTCCAAGCCGGCTCTCGATGTCGAACCGGAAGAGTTCGACAATGTGCAGAACATCAATGTGCGTGGCTGCTACTTTATGTGTCAGCGTTTCGCGCGGCACCTGGTGGATACCGATCGCCCGGGCAACATCGTTAATCTCGCTTCGACTTTCGCCGTGATCGGCGTGCCCGGTGTGTCGGTTTACGGCATCTCAAAAGCTGCCGTCGCGGGTATCACGCGGCACCTGGCGGCCGACTGGGCCAAGTACAACATCCGCGTGAATGCGGTCGGTCCGGGCGCCACGGAAACAAAAATCCGCGCGGCGAACTTTGCGGCGAACCCGGAAGTGCGCGAGTGGAATCTCAGCCGTATTCCGATGGGGCGCTTCGGTGAACCGGAAGACACAGCCGAAGCCGTTGCGTTTCTGGCTGGCAACAAGTCGGAATACATCAACGGACATCTTCTCGTCGTCGACGGCGCGCTGACCGTCACCTGATTGACCCGACCCGGGCCTCGCCCTTCGTCAGGCTCAGGGTGAGGCCCTCATGTTGAGCCTGACGAAATATGAGGGTCGGGGACGTGGTTTCAGTCGGAGGCCGGGTCGTAATAGATCATGGCCTCCGGCATGGTTCCGCCGGCGTTGAAGCCGCCTTCGACGATTTCGCCGCGCGCGATATTGATCTTCGGCAGCACGCCATCGGCCTGCACCACATAAAGATGCGTACTGTCATCGGTGAAGAGCACGTGGAACGGCTCACCGGGTAACGGGATTGATTTGCGTTGATCCGGGTTTGTTGGATCGAGCAGTTCCAGAAAGCCCTGATCATCGTCTTCGTTGTAAGTCGAGATGACAAGATGCGCGCCATCGGGTGAAACAAACGGCCAGCCGGGTACACCAGCAAGGGCGTGGGTGCTCTGGAGCGTGCGAGTGGCGCAATCGATGACATGCAGGAGCGGGCGATAGAAATCGCCGACGAACAACTGTGTTCCATCGTGAGACACCCGGATCGCCTGTGCGCCGACGGGCACCGGAATGCGCGCCACGATCTCACGCGAAGCCATATTGATCTCGGTGATGACCGGAAATTCCTTGGCGGAGACATAGAGCGTGTTGCCGTCAGGCGCGGCGGCAAAGAAATGCCCCGGGGTTTCCAGCCAAAGCGTATGTTCGATCTTCCAATTGTCGGGATCAATCACAAGCACGCACCGGCTGCCATCGACGGTCACCCAGATTTTTCCGTCCGCCCCTGTAACCAGCGCATGCGGTCCTTTGTAGAGGTCCAGATCGATATGACCGGCGAGTGTCATGGTCGTCAGGTCAACCACACCGATGCGGTTGTCGGGAATATTCGGGCCGTAATCCGAGCTGCCGTAAAGCGAGACGAAGGCACGGGTGCCGTCTTTCGAGAGGGTGATCTCGTGGGGCTTGGAGGTCTCGCGGGTGCCGACCTCGACACAAGCGACGATGTCA
>ERZ807291.1494-NODE-1494-length-37885-cov-41.535104_pt1 | contig 37885 bp, 20 predicted proteins | sample MGYA00521257_ERZ807291 | MGnify/ENA primary metagenome ERZ807291 (study PRJEB31413, sample SAMN03169783) | marine metagenome | biome: Marine; feature: Water; material: Subsurface seawater | place: North Sea | collected 2011-04-28 | depth 1 m m ...
ACCACGTATTATTTCCTTCAACTTGCACCTCTGTAAGGGTTGTTGTTTGTCCCCATCCAGGATTAAGTTCAGATAAATTAATATTATTATATGCATCGCTGTACAAAGAGACAACATCACCCGCTTCTCTTGACGGAGGAGTTGGCGCTGATGTTAAAGGAGCTATGATTTCCGTTACTTCAAAGTCTTCTATAACAACTACTGAAGTTTCTATAGCTGCACCCATTACCTCAATAGTGATAGTGTACATCCCAGCTTCTTCAAAATTTAATACAGCAGTATCTCCAATATTTGCAGAAACTAAAGGATCTTGTAAAGCTATTAGACCTTCTGAAGTCACATCAAAACTTACTGCAAAATCAGCAGAAACGGTTACGTTAACTTGCTTGGACATAGCAGAGTCGTTTTCAATAGTATATTCCACATTGGCAGGAGCTTGAAATGAAACTACCAACTCTTGTGAAAACGTTGTTTCTAAGCCTGTAACTCCGTAGGCTACAGCCGTGACTGTGTAGGTCCCTTCCGCATACGTATGGGATGTGTTTTGTCCGTTACTAAAGTTTTCAGGCTCTGGAGTGTCATCTCCGAAATAAATATCAAACCCAATAGCTCCTTCTGCAGTTGGCGTGATTGTTACTAACCCTGTATTATCTTGAGTCACTTGAAAAAGCATTGCTAATTCAGAGGGCGCCTCAACATTTGAAATAAAATTTAAGTCTTTTTCATCGTCAGAGCAAGTGGTTAATGCTAGAATAACAACACAAAGACTAAGTATATATTTTAGTGTTTTCATAATTATATTTTTTAATAGTTTGGATTTTGACTCCAGTTTCCATTAGAGAATTGAATCTCTTGAATTGGAATTGGAAATAATTCGTGTTTACCGGCTTGAAAGCCTTCAATTTCGGAAGATGCTTGACTTGTTCTAACAAGGTCAAAGAAGCGATGGCCTTCACCTACTAACTCTACACGTCTTTCATGATAGATAGCGTCGGTTAATTCAGTCCCAGCAGCAGTTACATTATTAGCGTTAGTGCCAAATGCACGTGTGCGCACCATGTTTAGGTATACCTGTGCTTTTGAGTCATCAATACCGCCTCTGTTATTAGCTTCAGCAGCCATCAGTAATACATCTGCAAAACGAATTGATCTATAATTGTTTGGATTAGTTAAATTTGGATCACCCTCACCCAGGTCGCCTCTTCTTGGCAGGTACTTTCTGTTGTAATAGCCTGTATGTTCATATCCGTTAACCCAAGAGTAGTCAATAAAATAAGCTCCATTTTCAATCCCCGTAACGGTTCCAAATTCATCATCTTGAAATTGAATTGGTGCTATTGAGTTAGAAAGATCTTGAATATCTAAAATAGATATGTCTTTTCTTGAATCTCCTTCTTCAAAAACATCTGCAACTTCTTGGGTAGGTACGTTAAAGCTATAGCCTCCATCAAATAGTCTACCTTCCAAAAACCCGTTGCTAGTAAGAATCCCTTCTAATTGACTAACTATAGATTCAGATATTGCTCCTGTAAATGGCTCACCATTTTCATCAACGGGCTTATAACTTGGAGCTCTAATACCCATAAACCCAACAGCAACATTTCCCTCACTACATTGAAGACAATCAAATCCAGCGCCTTCACCATCAGTATATTGAACTTCAAATACGGACTCCACGTTATTTTCTCCTTGATTTTCAAATATAGAAGCATAACTAATGGCTAGTTGGTAAGGTCCATTATTAATCACATTGTCAAATACCGTTGCAGCATCACTAAATTTATCTTGGTATAGATACGCTTTCCCTAGCAAAGCTTCAGCAGCTCCTTTGGTAACACGTCCTACTTGAAGAGAACTATACTCTAAGTTACTAACTGCAAACATTAAATCACTTTCAATAAGAGCATACACCTCTTCTACAGAAGATCTAGAGACAGAAAGTTCATCTCCTGGCACAAATCTTGTTCCAGCTCCTTGTAAAGCAGCGTCATAGTTTTTTATTGGAAGCGCTCCAAACCATTTAACTAATTCAAAATGGTAATAGGCTCTAAGGAAACGTACTTCCGCAACCATAGCGTTGCGTCCTTCGAATTCAGTTTTATCTTGGAATTCTAAAAAGTAGTTAGCTCTATTTACTCCAGCAAACATCCAACTCCAGACATCTCTCAGATTGCTATTTACGGACGTATGACTCATGTCGTCAATTTGCTGGAAGCCTGGAACATCCGTTGCGCTATCTCCCCCACACAATGTGTTATCAGATGCAATTTCGCCAAGTAGCACGTTTACATAGGAGGCTTGAAGCAAGTCATAAACCCCAATTAATGCCATGTAATAATCATCTTTAGAATTAAAATAGGTTTCTGAGTCGATATTGTAATTTTGAGTTTCGTCTAAAAATTCATCAGAACAGGAGTAAATTCCGGTTGCAACTAACGTAAATACTAAAATTGCAGATATTATGTTTTTGTTGTTTTTCATCGTGTTTTAGTTTAAAATGAAATATTAAGTCCTAATATATATTGTCTAACGGTTGGATAGAACCCATAATCAATACCACCACCTAGGGCGGCTCCGTTGGTCGCCGCTGGATCAAAGCCTTTGTAATTTGTAAAAGTAAAAGCGTTGTTGACAGATGCATAAAGACGTACTTTAGACATCCCAATAGCCTCTAGAGTCTCTTGAGGCAAGCTATAGCCTATTTGTATATTTTGAATACGAACAAAGGAAGCGTCTTCAACATAAAAGTCAGAAAACAACTTGTTATTCGTTGCTCCTGTTGTTGCTCTTGGCACTGTATTGCTAGTTCCTGGTCCTGTCCAACGGTCTAAGTAAAAATCTAAACGGTTGACGTCAGGTTCGTCACGTTCGTAATTACGAACCATGTCCTTACCTACTTCTGCATATGTATATACACTTAGGTCAAAGCTTTTATAATTAACTGAGAAATTAAAACCCATATAATAGTCTGCCAATGGCTTCCCAATAAATGTTCTGTCATCTGAATTAATTTCGCCATCACCATTTACATCTACAAAACGAATATCTCCAGGGGATGCAACTCCACCAGGTAAGCCCGCTTGAGAAGGATATGCATCAACTTCAGCTTGTGTTTGAAAAATTCCATCTGTTTGAAGTCCGTAGAAATAACCTATTGGCTGACCGTTTTCCATTCTTGATGGGGGTAAAGGTTGACCAACTCCAAAAGAACCACCAGTTAGTGGAACTTCTGCATTAACATCAATTACCGTTCCTTCAATCTTAGTGACATTATAGCTTACGTTGTATGATAAGTCATCTGTGATATTATCACTGTAGTTTATTAAAAACTCTAATCCTTCAGAACGAGTAGTTCCTGCATTAACGGTAGGAGATCCTGAACCCGGAGCAGTTGTTCCTAGAATCCCAGAGACTGGAAGTCCAGGGATTAATAAATCAACTCTATCTTCTAAAAAGTAATCCGCAACAATCTCTAATTTATTACCAAAGAATTTAGCATCTAAACCAATATCAAGTTTTTCAGCAGTTTCCCACTTTGCATTTGCATTTGCAATAGGTCCGTTAGCAACACCATTGGTTAAAGCACCGTCAAAAACATAGGTTGCCTCTCCGCTCAGTGCTGATCTATATAAGTCATTTCCAACAAGGTTTCCTAAAGTTCCATAACTTCCACGAATTTTTAAGAAGTCAATAACTTCACTATCCTTCAAGAAATTTTCATCAGATATTTTCCACCCAGCAGTAACAGATTTAAAATAATCAATTCTATTGTCTTTAGCAAATGCGGAAGAACCGTCTCTACGAATCATTGCAGACAATAAGTACTTTCCTTTAAAGTCATACTGCAAACGACCAAAGTAAGACAACAAACGGTTGTCATATGTATACGATCCATTTTCTTTAGCGTCACTTGTTCCAGTAGTTAGAGCGATATCAGCAAAATCCCATGAGTTATTTGGTACATCAAAACCTGTGGCGAATAAACCATCCCCCCAGTTTTTGATAACGGTAGTTCCTACTGTAGCTTCAAGGTTGTGTTTATCCGCAATAGATTTTTTATAGGTTGCAAATGTATCCCATGTATAAGAATCATATTGATTCTTACTTTGGCTTACTGTACTTCTGGATGTATTAAACACCTTATTAGGGCCGTAATCTACAATGGGAGAGAATGTTTTGCCTTTGTCGCTGTAGGTTTTGAAACCCATTCTAGACGTAACCGTTAAGTCATCCGTTAGCTTGTAATCTAATTGAAAGTTTCCTTCAATACTACTTCCAAAGTAAGTATTGTACGTATCACGTATTTGAGAAAATGGGTTTATGATTTCAGCTCCAAAAATTGGTGCAAGGTCTTCCTGATCTAAAGCAAATAATGGAGAATAACTAATCGCGTTAAATAAGACAGACCCTAAGCCTGACTCATTAATAGTTTTTCTTTTGTTTGAAAAGTAGTTTAAGTTTATAGTGCTCTTTAAACGATCATTAATATCAATCCCCAGATTTAATTTAATATTATCTCTAATATAATTAGATTTATCACTAGCTATAATTCCGTCTTGATCAAGGCGAGTCGCCCCTAAATAATACGTGACATTATCTGTACCACCTGATAAGCTAACATTATGATTAGTCATTAATGCCTGATCAAATAGCTCATCCTGCCAGTTTGTTCCAGCTCCAAGTCCAGCTATATTTGAATAAGGTAGTGACTGACCGTTTGCAGCATAACTTTCGTTAACTAGAGCTGCATATTCGGAAGCATTTAAAAGAGATAACTTTTTTGTTGTTTCTTGAATTCCTGCGTAAGTGTTATAAGACACTTGAGGTGCCGTATTTTTCTTTCCTTTTTTAGTGGTTACTAAAATTACTCCGTTCGCACCTTCAACTCCATATATTGCAGCTTGGGCATCCTTTAAAACAGTAAGACTTTCAATATCATCCGGGTTAAGACTATTGAAGCTCGATACAATATAACCATCAACAACCAATAAAGGGTCGTTATCAGTGTTACTACTTACACCTCTAATAAGAAATCGGAATCCACTACCTGGTGAACCTGACTGAGTAGATACCGAAACCCCCGTTGTAGTCCCTTGTAAGGCTTGAGACACATCGACTGGCTTCAGTTTTTCAATGGTCTCAGATCCTACTATAGAAACTGAACCTGTAAGGTCTTTTCTGCTTTTAGATCCATATCCAATTAGGACTATTTCGTCTAAAGACTCATTGTCTTCTTCTAAGTCAACATTCATAACAGAAGCAGCTGGAAGCTCTAAAGTTTCAAAACCTACATATGTAAATACTAATGTAGCGTTTGGTTGAACGTTTGAAATGGTAAAGTTACCATCGAAATCGGACACAGCTCCTGAGCTGGTGTTTTTAACTATAATATTCACTCCTATTAAAGGAAGGCCATCAGCGCTAGATTTAACTGTTCCGCTCACTGAAATATTTTGAGCCATCGCTGTCGTAGCAAATGTCAAACTAACCAGTAGGGTATAAAATATTTTTTTCATAAATATTAGTTTAATTATTTTTTATAAATCTATAACAAGAATGTCTTAATTCCTCAAAAATAGACGCAACAAAAAACATACACCACAAAAAATATGAGCTAGAATTGTTGAAATGATAATTTTTAAGGTTAAAATTATGAAATTACCTATGAAGTGATTTACGAACCTAAAGAGCTCAAAAAGAAGATGTAGTGCTTATGTATGGTTGAAATAAGGATGTGTAGTGTTTCTACAGCTCAAGAATATAGCTAGTCAAGCTAGATTCATGCGGCAAACCCATCTTTTTACGCAAACGATATCGCTTAACCTCTACACTTCTGTAGGATATGTTTAGTAAAGGCGCAATTTCTTTAGACGTTAAATTAAGCCTTAGATAAGCACATAATCTAAGGTCGTTGGGAGTTAGACTTGGATGAATTGATTTAATATGTTTAAGGAAATCTTTGTCTGCATTATTAAAAGCTTCCTCAAAAAGTTTCCAGTCGTCGGTATTATTTAGGTTTTTATCAATAATTTTAATCACCTTTTTTAGATCCTGTCCTTTGAAATCTTTTTCTTTAAGCTCATTCTTAATTCCGTTAAGGAATTCATTCTTCTTAATTAGACTCATTGTTGAAACAGCTAGTTCACGATTTTTACTCTCAATATCTAATTTTAATTTCTCATTATTTAACTGCATTAACTGCTTAGAAGATTCTAATTCTTTTAGAGCTAAATCTTCTTCAGATTTTTTTAGCACTTTGAGCTGCTGTTTCTTATAATATCTCTTATAACTATTGTGAACAAAAACCCACAATAAAATAATAAAAGAGATGTAAACAACAATAGCTAAATTAGAGAGATACCAAGGCCTGTTAATTACAAAGGAAAACGAACTAGTGTTTATGGTTTCGGTAACACCTGTTCTTCCTTTAACTTTGAATCGATAACTACCGTAGGGAAGGTTTTTAAACACTTGATAACTGTCCTGAGTCCAGTCAGACCATTGTGATGACCATCCTTCAAGTTTGTACGAATAGTTTTTCTTAACGATATTATCATAATGAGGGATTGTATAACTAAAGAAAAGACTGTTTGTGTCATAATCTAAGCTTTTGACAGACTTTAAATCTAGCTTAAACCTGTCTTCATTGATTTTATTAACTTCCACAGAATTTAGCTTGATACTGTAAAGATGGCTAGGCTTTGAAATATTTGAATTAAATATAAAATAACCATTAGATGAACCCAAAAGAAACTGATCTGTAGCTATCATAGATAAATTCTCAAAACCACTTACTACTTTTTTAAAGTTAGCAAGTGATACAGGAATTATTTCGGGCTTAGGAATTTCTGTAATACTTCCGGTACTGATAATTAATATGCTTTGATCAGCAAAACACCACTTGAGACCATCTGAGCCCTTTACATCCATTAATGTTGAACGTAATGAAAATTTATTCAAAAGATTGTTAAATGACTCAGAACCAACAAAACCTTGTAGAGTGTCATCATATTTAAATACCCCCTCGGAAGATGTATAAAATAAGTTGTTGGAGAAATTTAAAATATTTGATCCAGCACCCTTTTTTACTGTGTTTACACTAGAAACATTTGAAACAGAAAATAGATCATCCGAAAGTTCGAGTTCATATAGCCCCCGTAGCTCATGATTGACAAATATTTTGTTTCCATTTTGCTCGTAAAATCGAGTAGACAAATCAAAACCTTTAATTTTATTTCTAAATTTCCATTGGCCGGAAGAATATTCTAATAAGCTTAATCCAGAGTAATTTCCTTGTAAAATAATAGTTGGATCATTTGCTAATCGCTTAAAATCCCAGGTCCCTGGAGAATCAAAAATTGTATATTGTACCTTCCGCTCTTTTATGATCATTGTGCCTAAATGATGACCACAGAAAACTAAATCATCAATAATCTTAAGACTCCACACCTGACCATTGGTGCCGGGCACAAAGACAAAATCAGAATCAGATTGTCTTGGCTTATAAAATAAGCCTTGGTTAGTTCCCAAATATAAGTAGCCGTTATGTAAGACCGAGGAATAAACAGTGCCTATGGTACCTTTGGTGTCATTATAAACCGAAAACTGTGTAGATAAATTAATAAAACTAATTCCAATATCAAGTCCTAACCATAAATTGTTTTGCTGATCTTCAAAAACAGATAAAACAGTATTATTGCTCAATCCTTTTTCAAAATTTAAATCATATTTCAATAATCCCTCAGAATTTAGATGAAAATATCCATTAGAAACAGTCCCTAGAATGATACTGTTATCCTTTAATTTAGTTGCACTGTAAATTGAAAGAGCTGTTAGATCAATAGAAGCGTCGATTTTCCAGGGGATCAAAGATTCATTTTCTAAAAAATAAAACCCCTTCGAAGCTGTTATTATAAGTAAACGTCCTTTTAAATCAAAAGCACCCACTAGTTTATTGGCCACCAAGTTAGCGTCATTAGTAACAAGCTCTGTAGCGCCATTCACAAATTTAAAAATCCCTTCATTTAATTTATTAAAAAAAAGAACTCCATTGACAACAAAAATATTTGTAATCTCATCATCTGATTCAATAAAAGAAAATTCATTTGTAACTTCATTTACTAAATAAATTCTTGAAAAAGACTGAAAGACAAGCCACTCATCTAGTTTTATAATTTTCCAAAATTGTTCGTCATCTGTTAATTCAATCCCTATTTTTTGCACTAATGAAGTATACTCTAAAACGTTTTTATTATTTTTTTTCCATACTCCGAAATCCATATAACTCCCGGAATACACATCATTCCCTACTGCTTTAACAGACCTTACAATAGAACTATCAGGAACAGGATATAAACTCCAATTCACTCCGTCATACTCGAGGAGTCCTGAATTATTGGCAAAATACATAGTTTGATCAGTGGTCTGAGATATACCCCAATTTTGGTTTTGGGCACCATATATGTCTGGCGTATAAGCCATTAAGGGTGGGTGTTCTTGAGCCGTTAAGTTTAAGTAACTTAGTAAAATTAAAACAAAGTAGGCTATTCTCATAAAAACAGAATTCTATAAAATAGTTAGAAATTAAGATAAACACAGTTGTGCATTAATGAATTATATACATTAATGATTTTTCAAATATAGTGTAAAAATTAGAATGCTATTTACTGGGGCTCAAAACAAAAACTACCTAATATTTAAAAAAGAGACTAGGTCTTCTTTTCGGCGCTTAGCTACTGGAAGCATAAGCTTGCCTACTAACTCACAATTACTGCCGTCTGAGTTATTGATGTTTATAATATATTTGAGGTTAATCAAATACTTTTTGTGAATCCGAAAAAAATAACTTGTGGATAATAATTTCTCATACTCTCCAATATTTTTAGATACAAAAAGCGTAGACTTATCTACAAGATGAATTGTGGTATATCTCCCGTCAGATTCTAAATATAAAATATCGTCAATACGTACAAAGTCGATTTTTTTAGTTGAAGGGATTGCTATGAAATTATAATCTGTTGTTTTAGACCCAATGGAGCTCTTCACTGACTTGATTTGTGAAGGTGTTGTAAAATTATTATTTTTAAAGCAATCTTCAATTCTTTTAAAAGTGACCAAAAGATCTTTTGGGTCAATTGGTTTTAAAATAAAATCTACAGCGTTAAACTTAAATGCTGAAATAGCATACTCTTGGTAAGCAGTTATAAAGACAACCAAATAATCACTATAGGTTATTGCATCCAAAACATCAAAACCAGTACCATCACCCATAATGATATCTAAAAAAATGACTTTTGGCTTTAGAGCATTTAATTTTTGAATTGCATCTGGTACAGAAGTAGCTATTGAAACAATTTGAATTGATGGACAATATTTCTTTAAATAAATACTGAGTAATTCATTGTTTTTAGACTCATCATCGATGAGCATTGATGTAATTTTTAACATTTTATGCTTTTTAATAGATTTGGGATATAACTAATATATGAAACAAATTTCTACATTTTAATTTGAAACACTCAAAAGGTTAGGCTAATAACGAAAGTAAGGAAAAAAGATAAAAAAACACAATAAAATTCAACATAATAGAAACAAAACTTGTGATTATCAATGATTTAAGTATATTTATAGTATGATGTATAAGGTGGAGAGTGCTAGGAGGCAAAGGAAGATGCGTTGGATGATAATAACTATAATGTTAGTTATATGTTCCTCAGTAAAATCACAATCTCAAGATCCAGTTAAAAATTCACCGTTGGCTTCAATTGTCAAAGTATATAATGAAGCCAACAAAGAGACGTTGACTGATAGCTTGACTAATATAAATAAGCGAGAAGCATTGGACTCAGGAAATGACTCTCTTTACATAGCATTAACATTCCAACAATTTGACAAAAGAAACATGAGAAATATCGATGTCTCTGGCATTGTATTATTACAGGACTTGTTGGTCAATAAAATTGATATAAGTGAAAAATACCTTGAAATACTTCTGCGAGCAAACCTAAGTCTAGGAGCTTATTTTATGATACAAGAAAATCCCTCAGCATCCAGCTTAGGACTTGCGAAATATTACTATGAAAAACATTTCAAGATTCTACAAGAGCTAAAGCTAAGCTCTGAAGAGCTTAAACAATTCCGACTTCACAAATTAGATTACTTCATAAAAACAAAGAATGACAGTTTATTTGATTATTTAGACCAATACTCTATTTCTAAGGAAAAAGAAAATTTGATACTCACAAAATGGCACAGAATAAATGAAAATCACACAAAAGAATTATTTTACGCAACCAAAACTTCTGATTTATTTGAACAAATGATTGCATTTGGAAATAATAATAAAATTAAAGAAGCTGATAGCCTGTATTCAATTTTAAAAAGGAAATATGAGCATGAAAATAAAGAAATGGTAAATATATTACATCAAAAAATGGCCCATATTTATGTGAAACATGACGAACAACCACAAGCTGATGAATTATATGAAAAATCGCTAAAGTATTTTGAGCAGTACAATAAATTTTATCGAATGGAAGAAAGTCTAACAGGTTTAGCCATTACTAACTGTGAAAGTAACGCAACTCCATATCAGATTTCTAGTTACATAGAAAGGTTACGTGTTTTTAATAAAACAAAAGAAAAGGAACAATTAAAGGTCCTTACAAACCATCTTAGTTTAATAAGTAAGGTGTCCACTTGGAACATAAAAAAAAGGGTGACAGAGAAAAAACAAATTGAAGCGCAATTAAATATTCAAAAAACAGTAATAAATCTAGGAGTCGGCTTTTTAATAGCATTTGCTGTTTTTATATACATATATATTCAAAGAGTAAATGAAAGTAATAAACTGAAGCTCGCAAATAAAATAATGAAAATTAATGTTATAAAATCAAAATTTAAACCTCATTTCACATTTAATGTTTTGTCCGTTGTAAATTATTTTATTGCAAAAAAAGACTTTGAAAATGCCTCAACCTCACTAAATAAAATGGCTGGTCTGTTGCGATTAACTCTTGAAAACATCGATAAAGATTTAGTTTCGTATGAATCCGAATACAAGATCTGCGAATACTATATGTACCTTGAAGGCTTGCGGTTTTCTGAAAAATTTGACTTTAAGATAGAGCCTTTGACGGATTTAGAAACAAAAAGCTGGAAACTCCCAGCTGGGATTATAGAGCCGTTTTTAGGAAACTCCGCAAATCATGCCTTTAATGTTGCACAAAAAAAGGGACTGATCACAATGAGCCACCAAATTAGAAATGAATGCTTAGTTATTACTCTAAAGGATAATGGGAGTCGTGTAGATGAAAAGATCTTATCCGAGAGACTTTATCATGGTCATAGCATTTCGAAGGATATTATCTCTGCTACTTCAAGATTATATAAAAAGAAAATAAAACTTGAGATAAAAAACGATTTTGGTACTCAGATAATTATTACTATTCCTTTGTTAAAACCATCTTAATTTTTTGAGCTTATTAATTTACTAACGATTTCTCACTACGAGTCAAAATCACTATCATCACGTATTGGTGAAGGAATAGATTGAGCTTGAGACTTTTTTGGGTTCAAGGTTATAAATGTTCCTATTGCAGTTAAGGCTGCATATTTACCCATTTTCGACAGGGCTTCAGTTCTTGTTATTTGATTTTTTTTCATTTTATTTTATTTGCGTTTGTTGTAAACTAGTTTGAAACATAAAAATTAATTAATAACTAATTTTGTTGTTTTAGTTTGGTTTTGATTGTTAAGGTGTGTTACATAAACTCCTGAACTGACATTGGATACGTCTATTTTGTGCTCTGTTTGATTAGATTCTAGTAGATGTGAGCTTAATAATCGCCCTCTTATATCATATATTTTTAAAATTGAATCGCTTACTAGCTGTCCTTTGACAGTTATATTTTTTGAGTTGGCCATAGAAAAAACCTCTACGCTATTTAAGGCTGTAGATTCTGTAGTGAATGTATTAGCAGTCGTTCGAATATAAAAGCGACCTATTCCATTCAAATCGTTAGTTGCGGTAAATGTGTAACTTTCTGATGTTAAGAGAGTTTGTATGTTTAGTTCCGTATCGTCTAAGTAAAAACTAACACCTGATGGTATATTTAACTCTGAAAAACTTAGGGTCGCTTCCTCTCCTGCTGCTAAATTAACATCAACTGGAATAGCGTAATCTTCAGATGTCATGTCTTCTAAAGGAAGGGTTTGAATCGATAGGTTTAGTCCCTCAGAAGATTGCACTAAGTGGGTGCCTAGTCGAGAGCCAAAAGAGCCCGCATCATACCCTTCATCAAATGCACGTGTACCATTAGGACTAATGAAATAAATCGAAGTTGTATATGACAAAGATTGCGTCATTAACTTTAACTTTAAAAATGAAGAAGACTCATTAGAAAGTCGCCCTTGAATTGAATTGTCTTTTCCTAGTAGACTAACTCGCCTTGCCGAGCTAGGAATTGTAATAGAGGAAGTTTGTGGAGTTCCTAAAATAACAAAAGCTTGGCCTGGTGTCAGTAAATCAAAATTTGTAACATTAGTAAAGTTAACCGTTTCCCACGGAAAATCAGTGTCCGATCCGTTGTAAAAATACATTGCCTTATATTTAGAATCAACACCAGCATTAGCAATCATAACACCCAAGATCGTTTCAGTGTCAAGGTGAGTTGAAAAGGGATTGCCAATTAAGTTGCTTCTTTTCCATCTCCCCAGTCCAAACGAAAGTGCGATAGGGGTATCTGAAGTGGTCAAAATTCCATTGTAAGACAAGGTTTGTCCGCCAGCTCCTAAGGAAGCTGCCCGATAGCCTTTTGCTGCTACTAAAGTTTCGGAACTGGTTGGACTATACTCTTCATAACCATCAGCAGACAAATTATTAAGGGGACCATATAACATATTTGAGCTCACAGTCATAGTACCTTCTGCTATTTTTCCTTGGTTATTTGTAACAAACTGTGAAAATAATTGTCCACTTACTGGAGGTGAAACAAGATCTCTTGTTGCGACTGAGGCTGTGTAATGACGGTACTCTGCTAATCCACTTGAAGTGCCGGTAACATAAAAATCCGAAAAATCATTTGAAACGGAGTCCATAATAAGTTGACCATTTGAATCAATAGTTGAATTTTCCCCAACGAAGACAGTTGAAGATGGTGAAATATATAACAGACCCCCACTAGCTACTTTTAAATTTTGAGCATCTATTGAAAAAGTGAAAAGAGTAATTATAGCAGAAACTTTAAGTATTGATATTTTCATGAAATGTAGTTTTAGAGTTAACGGATTTAGATATTATTGATATTAGGTAAATAATGCATGAGAAAAATAACATTATAAAAAAATGTTTTGTTATGTCGAGGGCACTTAAGTATACCGCCATAAAAGTGATTAAAATAGTATAGGCAACAATAAAAAGTGTGCATGTAAAATGAGAAAAGTTCAATCTTGCTAGGTGATGATGTAAGTGATTCCTATCTGGCTTAAATGGACTATGACCTTTAAACATTCTAACAAAAAATACTCTTATAGTATCTAAAAGAGGAAAACTTATTAAAGCCAGAATAACAATAATTGAGTTTTTGGTAAAAAAGCTAGATTCATTAACAAAACTAGCATCGTTGGTAAGTGTGAGAACTGAGAAAACACCAAATGACACAACGACTCCTAAACTCATTGATCCATTGTCTCCTAAAAATAACTTCTTTTTGAAATTAAATATTAGAAAAGAGGCTAAAGCCCCGGAATAACACAACATCACTAGAGCTTGAACTAAAAGGTCATTAAAAAAAAAGAAAGTCCCAAAACTCAAAGTACTTATTAGACCGATTGAGGCAGACAAGCCATCGATTCCATCAATTAAATTAAATGAATTAACGAGTATTACAAAAACAAAAATCGAAAACAAATAGCTATAAAAAGTTGTTAATTCATAAATTTCAAAAAGACCTCCAAAATTACTAATACGAACTTCACAACTGACAATAATAAAAAAAGCAATGATAATTTGAAAAAGCACTTTCTCTGTGGGTTTTGCCTGTAAAATATCGTCTTTTAATCCAAAGAAAACCATTAAAGCAACCGCACTAAATAAACCAAAAATTAATTTAAAATTTAAATCTATTTCTAGTTGGTTGTATAAAAATAACATTGTCGTAACAAAGCTAAAAACAACTACAAAAAAGATACTTACACCTCCTAATATGGGGGTAGACTTTAAATGCGTTTTTCTAAAATTAGGATGATCTACTAACTGAAACCTATTTGCAAAGCGAATTGATTGGGGAATAAGCAACTGGGAAACAACAAAAGCTAGACTGATTACAAAAACGTACAAAAAGAGACTAGGAGTTGTCGTTTCTAGTTTGAAAATTGAATAATCAATTAGTGAAAGCAAAGGATTAAAATAATCTTTTAGCAGACTCCTAACAATAAAAATAATTATTTGGCTCATATAGGTTTTTAAAAATAGCAACTTTGCTAGATATTAAGTTTTTACGATTTAAAATGGTATTATAAAACGAGTTTTGGTTATTGGAATTAGTTCCTGACCATTACAATTTCTACTCTTCTGTTTAGAGATCTACCTTCCCTGGTTGAATTAGTTACTAAAGGCATTGATTCTCCGAAAGCAGTAATAGTAAGGCTATTAGACGCTACTCCATTATTAATCAAGTAATCACGAACCGCGTTAACTCTGTTTTGGGATAAAGCCATATTAAGCTCTTCAGGACCATAACTATCGGCATGTCCGGAAATTTTAAATCTTGCTTGAGGATATTGCTTGACAAACTCAATAATTTTCGTTAATGTGGCATTAGAGTCTTGAGAAAAATCATAACCACCTACACTAAAATATATATGTTTTGAAAGCAAATCCATTAACTCATTAGCTTCAAACGGACATCCATTGTTAGAGTCAATTCCTGGGATAGATGGACAGGCGTCCGCTGCATCTACAATACCATCATTATCTTTATCTGGCAAAGGACATCCATTGTTTGATGGCAATCCCACTATTTTTGGACAAGCATCAGCTGAATCAAATACAGAATCTCCGTCCGTATCCATATCGACTTCTATTTCTTTTAAAGGACATCCATAATCTGTTCCATATACATCTGGGCAGTTGTCAATAGAATCTGTTACACCATCTCCATCACGATCAAGATTCTCTTCTGGACACCCATTATTAAGAGGTGACCCACTCACATTTGGACAGTCATCAAGTTTATTTTTGACACCATCATTGTCAAAGTCATTATCTATAAATCGATATGTTAGAGATGCCGAATATTGAAAATGATTTGTGTTATATCTATTCTCCGAATGATTCGAAGCCCACTTAGCCGTACCTGATAGGTTTAAACCAAAATTATCCGTGAACCAGAAATTAGATCCTAAACCGCCGTTAAAACTTACGTTAGACTTGTCAACAATAAAACCTCCGAGACCAGCATGGAGGTAAAGCTCTAACCAATCAACTCGTTTAATCCAACTCAAATCTTCACTGAAATAGTATTTGAAATCTAAATCAATCGCTGTGTATTCAAAATCTTCAGAAATAATTTCTGAATCTATATTTCCTTTGTCTTTTTTCCATTTATTTGTACTAAGCACAGCAGCAAGACTAAACCTTCTACTAAACCTATATTCAAGTTCAGCATTAAAATTGTTGGAAAACGCCATTTCATCAAAGTCACTTATAAAATTAAATGGATTTCTCTCTCCGGAGCTATCAACTAAATTCGCGCCGAACTTTAATATTAATGTGTTGTAATTAGAGATAGAATCATTTGAGGAGTCTTGGGATTGAGCATGGCTAAATGAAAGCGCTGCTAAAAAAAATAAAAGTAGGGTAAGTTTTTTCATGTTATAAAGTGGGGTTTATTACATTGATTGCCACTTGTCAAGAGTGACCAGAATCAAATTAATACACAAATAAAAGCTGGAAAGACCCAAGTTACAAGTGCTCTGTAATAAACGGTTATATTGAGTAACTAACGGGTGCTTTAGGCGAACAAAGGGCTTAATACAACATTATACTTAGGTTGTAATAGCTACTTGAAGTAATTGTTTTTGTCTGCTCAGTTAATAACCTTATATTTACAGTGATTAACTTTACTTAAATTAAAAGATTTTAGGGGAAAAAGAGCGTTAAAAATCAAGATTAAAGTTATTGTAATTAAGTATAAATTTTTAAATCCAATAAATTGATTTACAGAGCTTTAATTGTTATTTTTTTACCTATACTATTAATTTCCACATTGAAAGCTCAAAACATTAGAGTTAATGAGGTTTCCTCTTCCAATTCTATTTATTATGACGAGGATGGAGACACTCCAGACTGGATAGAACTACATAATTCTGGAACTCAAACAGTGTCTTTAAATAACTGGGCATTATCAGATAATATTTTGGAGCTTACAAAGTGGAGTTTTCCCAACATGTTATTGGCACCAAACCAATACTTGCTGCTCTGGGCATCTTCCAAGGACAGAGCTAACATAACATACGCCACAACTCTAGTAAATCAAGGCGATACTTTCAGGTATTTAGTACCATCTTCTGAACCAAGCTCCAATTGGAAAAATATAGATTTTAACGACTCTAGCTGGGCACAGGGGACTTCTGGGTTTGGGTATGATGATGGAGATGACGCAACAGTAATTCCAAACGGAACCCTCTCAATTTACTTGCGAATTTCTTTTGAAATGTCGGAGCTTGAAAGTTTAAGTTCTCTTATTCTTGACATGGATTATGATGACGCTTTTGTGGCATACATTAACGGAAATGAAGTCGCTAGGGCAAATATTAACGGAACACCTCCAGCATATAATTCTGGCACGCTTCAGGATCATGAGGCGTTGATGTATAGTGGTGGGACCCCAGATCGTTTTGTAATAACAAACCCAAATAGTATCTTAATTGAGGGAGAAAATATTTTAACTATTCAGGGCCACAACATTAGTAATACCTCCTCAGACTTTACTATAATTCCATTTTTATCGGCCGTTTTCACAACCCCTAATGATTTAGGTGTTATTCCCCCTGAAATATTAGGACTAAACTCTAATAATCTTCATACTAACTTTAAAATATCTTCCAACTCAGAAACACTCACATTGAGTAATGCTGAGGGGACTGTAGTGGACCAAATAATCGTTGAGAACTTGCCTCCAGACACGTCTTATGGGGTTTCTGTTACCACTAATGATTTGGTAACCTACATTGAAACAACACCCGGATACCTAAACTCTAACAATTATTTTTTAGGGGCCGTTTCTTCATCTGTTATATTTTCAAACAATGGTGGTTTTTTAAGCGAACCTATTAGCTTATCTCTTTCTGGAAACTTAAGCGGACAATCCATTCGATATACAACAGACGCCACAGTACCTACGACTTCAGATCAATTATACTCTGGTCCTATTCAAATAAGTAACAATATGACCGTTAGGGCTCGGATTTTTCAAGCCAACTTTTTACCATCCCCTTCCATAAGTAAATCTTTTATGTTTGATGAAATCCCAGAGCTAGATACTGTTTTTCTGACAACAGATCCTGAAAATTTATTTGACGAAGAAACCGGCATATATGTCTATGGGGAAGACGGTAGTTATAACACTTGGGAACCTTATTTTGGGGCTAACTTTTGGGAAGACTGGGAACGTCCTGTACATATATCCTTTTATGAAAGCGACAGCAATGAAATTGAATCAGAATTTGATGGTGGTTTAAAGATTTTTGGGGGCTGGAGTCGTGGACAAAACCAACAACGGTCATTGGCTTTATTTGCGCGTGGTCAATATGGGTATTCTAAATTTGAAGAGTCTTTTTTTGACAACCTTAGCTATGATAATTTTCAGTCTTTGGTTTTGCGAAACTCCGGACAAGACTGGGCGCGATCTTCAATTAAAGACATTACACTAACAAGTCTCATGCGTGGGTCTGGATTAGACTTCCAAGAACACAACTCTGTAGCAACGTATATTAATGGAGATTATTGGGGAATGTATAACATGCGTGAAAAAAACAACGAACATATGTTAGCCTCAAAGCATAATATTAATGCAGATGACATTACAATTCTAACTAACAATGCTGAGGTTTTAGAGGGAGATAATAGCGACTACAACACACTCATGGGCTATGTAGGGGCTGTGGATCTAAGCATCGATGCAAATTTTGAATATGTTAGTGACCGAATTGACTTAACTAACTACGCATTGTATCAGGCTGCTAATATTTACTACAACAATACAGATTGGCCAGGCAATAACATTAAGTACTGGAACCACCCTAATGGGAAATGGCGTTGGATTATGTACGATACGGACTTTGGATTTGGACCCTGGTGGAGCTTGGGTAATTACTGGGAAGATACGCTAAGCTTTGCCTTAGAGGCTAGTGGAACTGGCTGGCCAAACCCTTCATGGTCAACTTTACTGTTTAGAAAGCTTACAATGAACATAGGGTTTAGAAACCAGTTTATTAATCGCTATGCGGATGAACTAAATACACGTTTTTTAGCCGACAATGTAAAATCACATATTGAAACACTCTATCAAAAAATAGCTTCCGAGGTTCCGTTCCATTACGAACGCTGGGGTAAAGACCCAAACGCGGCCGTTTTTTATCGAGATCAAATGAAAGATTTTGCAGACGAAAGGCCTAATTATGCTAAAGAACATATCAAATCTAAATTTGACCTACCAAATTATCATGCAATAACAATCATTAACTACGATACATCAGAAGGATTTGTGAAAGTCAATAATAATTTAAAAATACAAAACGCCTCTTGGAATGGTGATTATTTTGAAAGCGTTCCAATCCAACTCGAAGCGATCCCTGAGGCTGGATATGAGTTTTCTCATTGGGAAGGCGGCTCTACTTCAACTGATGCAATCATAAGTATAAACTTAACAAGTGCTGCTTATGTAATCCCTTACTTTTCTCCTCATGAAACTCATGAACTAATTGTTATCAACGAGATTAATTACAATTCAGTAGCTAATTTTAATTCCGATGATTGGATCGAATTATATAACCCAAACCCCTATGAAGTAGACCTTTCTTTATGGCTGTTAAAAGATAACGACGACACGCATGTATATATAATTCCTGAAGGGACTATCATACAAGGTGAGGGGTTTCTTGTGGCCGTTAAAGATGCTGCCGATTACAATGCTATGTATCCGGAAGCTGTAAATTATATCGGAGACTTAGGCTTTGGTCTGGGATCAAGTGGAGATAGTGTTCGACTATTTGACGCTGAAAGTATTCTTCAAGACCAAGTGACTTACACCTCGGATAACCCGTGGCCAAGTTGTGCAAACGATACAGGATACACCCTCGAATTAAATACACCAGATTTAGATAATAGTCTTCATCAAAACTGGGATTGTATCAATTTTAATGGAAGTCCAAATGCGCCTAATGTTGAAGCTTTAAACACACCCACTACAAACAAGTTAAGTCCTGTTATTTTTCCTAACCCTACACAGTCAGTCCTAAACATAATTGGAAACACCCCTTTATTTGAAGTGACTGTTTATAACGTTTCTGGTCAAAAATTAATACAGGCAAAAGGGGTGAGTCAAGTAGAGGTGGCTTCACTCACAGCAGGTATTTATTTCATTAAAATTAATGAAATAAATTCTGAAGTCACTCTCAAGTTCATAAAACAGTAAATGTCGTGAAGTGATAATAATGACTCAAATATTTCAGAAATAATACAGACTCTATATATTAGAGTCAACAACTATTTATAAACTAAAGGCTTAACAAAATCCTATTTTGAATTTTAAAAAAACCAAACTTTTAATTTGCTGTGTTTTAGCTCTCAACTCTAGCCTAGCTTCAAGTGCTGATGAGCTAGACCAACTTATCGAAAAGCTGGATAGTGTAATGCAGGCTCGCGGAACTTATGAGGGAAGTATAGAAATTCAATTGAGTAATTTAAAAAACTTACTAAGAGAGCAAAGTACTTCAATAGAAAATAAATATTTTATAACAAATAAAATTATTGAGATCTACGAGTACTACAGCTTTGAAGAAGCGCTCAATTATATTGAACAAAACCTAAAGCATGCTCAAGAACTTGATAATAATTACTTTATTGAAGAGTGTAAACTAAAACTTTCGAAACTACTGATATCATCGGGTCGATACAAAGAGTCTATAGATTTGTTAAGTGAAATCAATAAAAATTCTTTAAACCCAAAACTATTAAGTAATTATTATTCTGACTTTACGGAAGCATACTCAAGGTTGAGCTTTTATACTCCAGTAAAAGAAAGTCGAAAGAATTATCTAGAGCTGTATGGAATATATCGCGATTCATTAGTGAAAACATTGCCAAAGAGTTCGGAAGAATTTTTGAGGTTTGTAGAAAAAAAACAACGCGATGATGGGTACTTGACAGAAGCTATAAAAACAAATGACAAACGCTTGGCTAAAGTGGAATCAGATTCAAGATTATTTGCACTCATTGCATTTGAAAGGTCTATTTCTTACAAGCTACTAGGAAATATAGAGCAAGAGAAAAAATACCTAATACTATCTGCAATAGCGGATATTAAGAATGCTGTTAAAGACAATGCATCAATGACCGAATTGGCTACAATACTGTTTACAGAAAGGGACCTTGAACGTGCATATAAATTCATTAACTTTTCTTTTGAAGATGCAGAGACTTACAATTCACCTCTTAGATTTGTTAATATCTCAAACATATTACCGGTCATCACAAAGGCATACGAAAGCAGTACAAATGTTCAAAAATCTAAGCTTAAAAATCTTTTGATATATATTAGCGTACTTGCCGCTTTTTTGATGGGACTTGTCTTTTTTGTGTATAACCAAAACAAGAAGCTTTCATTGACAAGAAATAATTTGAAACTTGCAAACGATGAACTACAAAACTTAAACCTTCAGTTAAGTCAATCCAACGACAACTTAAACGCCCTTTACGATGAGCTGAGTAAGTCTGACAAAGTAAAGGTTAATTCACTTGGCGTATTTTTGAATTTATACTCTGATTACATTAACAAGTTAGAGCTATACAGAAAAATGGTCAGAAAACACTTAGTAACTAATAAAATCAATGACTTAATTAACTTGACTAAATCTAATGAGATTATTAATAGTGAAATCAAGTTGTTTAATAAAAACTTTGATGAAGCCTTTTTGCACATATACCCAGACTTTGTAGATAAGTTAAACAAACTTCTTAAGGAAAACTCTAAAGTAAAATACAACTTAAACTCAAAAGAGCTAAGTACTGAAATTAGAATTTTCGCTCTAATAAGGCTTGGAATTACAAGTAGTTCTCAAATTTCAAAGATCTTACGCTACTCTGTAAACACAATCTACAACTACAGAGTTAAGGTTAAAAATGATGCTATTGACAGGGAGAATTTCGAAACTGACATCTCCAGTATTGTTTAAAACTCTAGAGTAATCTAATCGAATCCTTAATAAAATATAGATTTTTAATTCTATACAATCACTGTTATTAATCTACTTTTTATTTTTTACAAAATACTGATATTGAATGTTTTAACTGAAAAATACGTAAAAAAATCCACTACAATTCTATATTAATTTTTTTACATAGCTAATTTACTTGATATTTGTGTTGAATTCGTAAATCAGTTGCATGATTTTTGAGAAATCCTAAACGAAAACGTTACAGAATTGTACGATGTACTGAATTCCATAAAAAATGAAACAAAATGAAACAAAAACTACTTCTACTATCTTTATTGATTTCAGGTCTATTGATTGGACAAGAAATTCACATTGATTTTGACAACAACAACCCAGGGGTTGTTTTAAACAGTTGGAACGGGTCTTCTACATTTGCTAAAATCGCGAACCCTGACGTTTCCGCTGAAAACGCTTCCCCCTTCGTTGGTCAATTCACAGCAGGTTCAGACAACGGAATAGGAATTGGAATTATTAATCCAGAAACAGTATTCACCACTCCTTTTGATCTTACATCACTATCTTACTTTAAAATGAAAGTTTGGTCAAATGAAGAAATCGTAGTTACATTTCATATTGAAAATGCTCCTGATTGGGGAAATAATATAGAAAGGACGGCGGCTATTAGTAGTAATCAATTAAATCAATGGATTGAGTTAACTTTCGATTTTTCTGGAGAAAGCAACATATTCATGAACAACATAGTAATCAAAATTGATGGAGATACTACCGTTGAAGGAGATACCTATTATTTTGATGATATTGTAGGACCACCATTGTATGAGTCTGCTGCTTACCAATACAGCCCAGAAAATAATGACACAGCTGTGTCGGTTGGCTCAAATATGACCATCACAACAAATGACACGTTTACTGCAGGTCAGGGTGCTACCATTAGTAATGTGAACAGCGTAGTAGCTTTACGTCAAGGCGATATAAATGGACCTGACGTTCCTTTTACTGCTTCAATTAATGAGTCTAATAACGCAATTACAATTGACCCTACCAATAATTTAGGGTTCACGACTGCATACTGGTTTGGCGTTATTGATAACCAAATATACCATGCCAATGGAAGTCCTGTTAACGGAGTAAATGCGACATTTACAACAAAAGATCCTGTGGCAGGGGACATCAATGAGATGCTATTTGATTTTGATACTGTCAATACAGAACTTGACTTTGTAAGCTGGTCGGGAACTGGATTTGCAAAGATCTCAAATCCGGATGCCACAGGGATTAATACCTCTGCAAACGTTGGTCAATACACCCATGCTGGAAATGATTCAGGTCTGGAAAATGACTTGATTAATGGCGCCACTCCTTTAGAAGCTTTGGACTTCTCAGAAACACCTTTTATTAAAGTGAAAGTTTGGGTAGAAAAGCCTGTAGAGGTAATGGTAAGGATTCAAAACTTTCCAAACTATGGCCAAGGCTTTGATCAAACTATTTCCGTAACTGAAACAAACCAATGGGTGCAGTTAATTTTTAACTTTGGCTCTGTTACTGCTACCAACTATGATCGTGCGCAAATTTATTTTGACAGAGGTTTGACTGGAGGTTCAGTTGCTGGAGATGTTTATTATTTTGATGATTACGAGAAAAGCAACGTAGCGCCACAAGCTGAACTAACAATGAGCCCCGAAGAAGGAGCTTCTGGTGTGTCATTAGCATCTGGAATGTCCATAACCTCTAACTTAGCATTTCAAAACTTAGATGGTTCAACCATTACTAACATTAGCTCTTTAGTAGAGTTAAGAGAAAATAATGCCAGTGGTACAATCATACCCTCAATAATATCTATTTCGGACAGTAATTCACAAATAAATATTATGCCATCATCGCTTTTAAATCCAAACACAACGTACTGGTACGGCGTCTTGGAAAATACGATTCAGTTCGAGAACGGAGAAGCCCTAACAGCTGCAACTGCTAGCTTTACTACAACAGCAGAGGCTATCGAAATGGTTATTTATGAAGACTTTGATGACATCTCTTTAAGTACTGTTTCGGAAACCATGGGAGATCCTGCTGGATCCTATGTGCTAGCTATTGACCCTGTTGATAACTCCAATGCTGTGCAGCAGTGGGATAAAGGGAATTCTTGGGGAGGATGGGAACGAGTACACCTAGAAATGAGTTACCCTTTTGACATGGGACAACATGATTTGTTTTCGGTACGTGTATACTCGACTGTTCAAACACAAATGATGCTAAAGTTAGCGGATGCTAAAGATGATGGAGATCAAAATGGATTCATTGAAGTAAGACAAGATATTGTGTTAACCAACCAATGGCAAACCTTATATTTTGACATGTCAGACATTGCAGATGGTGTAAGCTTTAGCCATTTATTTATCTTTATAGGACCTGGGGATTCTAGTGTTACTGGCACCTTTTATATAGATAATATTGAAGGACCACAGCTGCAAAATACTGCCGGGCTAGAAGATTTAAATACTACTAGCTTTAGCATGTATCCAAACCCAAGTTATGATATTGTGTTTTTCAAAAACCTAAACGGAGCTACTGACATTAAAGTCTATGACTTAAATATGAGATTAGTAAAATCTGAATCAATTATAGCGAATCAAATTTCCATTAAAGGCTTAGAAACTGGACTTTACTTTATGGAAGTAAATGGACAGGTTAAAAGGTTGATTAAAAAATAAACTAACACTTTTAAATTTTTGTTACAATAAGCTCTTAACAAAGAGCTTATTGTTTATTAAGATATTAAATCACAAAAATGATGCTGATTAAAAAAAAATCACTTGGTACATTATCTTTAGCTTTTGCACTACTCATATCACTGTGCTCCTTTGGGCAGTCTATGATTGTAAAGGGTAAGGTAGTCGATGAAAAAGGCATCCCTTTAATAGGGGTCACAATTATAGAATTAGGGGTTAACAATGGAGCTGCTACAGATTTTGATGGGAACTACGTTCTAAATGTTCAGTCAGAATCGGCGAGTTTAGTTGTTTCTTATGTTGGATATCAAACGCAAACTGTTGAAGTTTCCGGAAAGTCAACGGTTAATGTAATTATGGCCGAAGATCTTGAATCACTCGAAGAAGTACAAGTTGTTGCTTTTTCTAAACAGAAAAAAAATAGTGTCATTGGATCCATTTCAACCGTAAAGGCATCTGATTTAAAAATACCATCGTCAAACTTAACGACTGCTTTCGCAGGTAAAATCGCAGGACTTATTTCATACCAACGCTCTGGAGAACCTGGGGCAGATAATGCTGAGTTTTTTATTCGTGGTGTGACTACTTTTGGTTACAAAAACAATCCTTTGATTTTGCTCGATGGATTGGAAATCACCACCTCTGATCTTGCACGTTTAGAACCTGATAACATTGCTACTTTTTCTATTATGAAAGATGCAACAGCCACATCGTTGTATGGGGCTCGTGGTGCTAACGGAGTGATCTTAGTCACTACAAAGGAAGGTAAAAAAGGGAAAGCACGTGTGTCTTTTAGATATGAAAACTCCTTTTCTGCACCATCCCAAACACCGGAGTTTTTAGGAGCAGTTGACTATATGAGAATGTACAATCAAGCACAGAGAATGCGCGATCAATCTGCACTATTAAAATATTCCATACAACAAATTACTGGCACAGAGCAAGGACTCAATCCAGAGTTATACCCGGATGTAGACTGGCATAATGAGTTATTTAAAGACTACACACTTAATAAAAAACTAAACCTAAACGTTTCAGGGGGTGGAGAAGTTGCACAATACTATTTGTCTGTATCACACTCTAACGAAACTGGTTTGTTAAAGGTAGATCCACTTAACAACTTTAACAATAATATTGATATAAAACGCTCCAATTTACGAGCAAACATCAATGTAAATCTAAGTAAGACCACCAAAGTAGCTGTAAAATATTACTCTTTATTTGAGCGTTACAACGGTCCAACCGTTAGCGCTACAGATATTTTTGGGATGGTAGCACAGGCAAATCCAGCAAACTTTCCAAAAACATTTACTCCGGATGAAAACACACTAGATTTTAACCATACACTATTTGGCAACAAAGGAAATGGTGGCTATCCAAATCCATATGCTGAGATGGTTAAAGGGTTTAGAGATCGATTTGCAAACACAACACTGGCACAGTTTGAACTAAAGCAAGACCTGTCTTTTATCACAGAAGGATTGAAAATTAGAGGAATGGCTTCGGTAAGAACCTACTCGGAAAATGAAAACTCTAGAAGCTTCACCCCTTTCTTTTACGGAATTGGACAATTAGAAACGGATTTAGGAACTTCTAATTATTTGTATCAAATTCAAGAAGGAACAGAGTTTTTAAATAACCCTTCCGTTTCTAATTATGGAAATAGTAATTTTTACTATCAACTAGTAACTGAATACAACCGTACTTTTAATGAAAAACACGAAATTGGTGGCCTTTTAGTTGCCAATGCATCTGAAGCCTTAAACACTATTGGTGGCGGGACTGCCTTTACTACTTTACCTTCAAGAAATATGGGGGTGTCTGGAAGAACTTCTTATAATTATGACAGTCGATTTTTTGCAGAGTTTAACTTTGGTTATAATGGATCTGAAAAATTTGCTAAAGAGAATCGCTTCGGGTTTTTCCCTTCTGCTGGGTTTGGTTGGATTGTTTCCAATGAAGCTTTTTTTGAAAAAAACTTACCTTCAGTTAACTTATTTAAATTGCGATATACGTACGGTCTGGTGGGGAATGATGGCATATCATCCGCAGATGATCGCTTCTTCTATCTATCAGAAGTAAATCTGAACAATGGAGGCACTGGTTACAACTGGGGCATCAACTACAACAACTACTACAATGGGTATAATGTTGATCGATACGACAATGCAAGTGTAACCTGGGAAGTTGCCGAAAAGGCAAATTACGGCTTAGAGTTAGGCTTGTTTAATAAAATCACACTCTTAGCTGAATACTTTGAGGAGCATAGAAAAAACATTTACATGGAGCGTCAGTACATTCCTGAAACAATGGGACTCACAACGTCTATTAATAGTAATGTTGGTGAGGTAAAAGCCAAAGGAGTCGACATTTCTCTTGATTACAACCATGCGTTTTCGGGTGATTTTTATATCACTGCCAGAGGAAACTTTACATATAGCACCAATGAAATCCTGGTCAATGGTGAACCCGAATACCAAAACCAAAACCTGAGTAGAATTGGACAGCCTATTAACCAACAGTGGGGGTATATTGCCGAGCGCTTATTTATTGATGAAGAAGACATTGCTAACTCACCTGAACAATTTAACGGCTTTGGCTCTACAAACACTTATTTACCTGGAGATATTAAATATAAAGACGTTAATGAAGATGGAGTAATTAATCAACTTGATCAAGCCCCAATTGGGAAGCCTTACGTGCCAGAAATTGTTTATGGATTTGGATTCTCAGCCGTTTATAAAGCCTTCGATTTTTCGGTGTTTATGCAAGGTGCTGCCCGAACGTCTTTTTTAATAGAGCCTTCAAATATTTCTCCGTTTGTAAACGAACGAAATGCCTTAAATATTATAGCAAACAACTACTGGTCTGAAAACAATCCAGACCCCAATGCTTTTTGGCCACGCTTATCTGTTAGCCCTGTAGAAAACAACGAAAAGCCGTCTACTTGGTGGCTAAGAGATGGTGACTTTTTAAGACTCAAAAGTATCGAGTTTGGATATACGTTCCCGGAAACAGAGACAGGGTTTTTCTCTAATTTAAATGCACGGGTTTATTGCACAGGATTAAACTTGTTAAATTTTGCTAAATTTGATTTATGGGATCCTGAAATGGCTGGAAACGGTCTTGGATACCCGCCCCAAAGAGTTTTTAACTTAGGAGTTCAATTAAAATTTTAAAACCAAAAAGAAAATGATTTTAAAAAACAATATTTTTTATATCTCCTTAGTAGGATTTCTAGCTCTCACAAGTTGTGAAGACTATTTAGACATTGTGCCTGATGGGACACAAGAACTAAGCTTGCTTTTTAACAGAAAAGAAACGGCATACAATGCCCTTGCGAATTGCTACAGCTATTTACCTAAAAATGATGGGGTTTATTCTACTTATGTTTTGGCAAGTGATGAATTAACTACGCCAGTAGACAAAGAGACGAATGCCATCAAAATGATGAAGGGTCAACTTAATAATTCTAGTAGCCTAAATGATGGCAAGCCCATTATGAGTTTTTGGTCTGGTTATTCTGCAAGTGGGTCTTCACAAGGCTCATTATGGGAAGCTATTCGTAGCTGTAACACCCTCATAGAAAACATAGACCTTGTTGTTGATATGACACAAGAAGAAAAAAATGAATGGAAAGCTGAGGCCAAATTTCTGAAAGCAAATTTTCACTTTATCCTACTTACCTATTACGGTCCTATTCCTGTAATTGACACCAATTTACCTATTTCAGCCTCGGATGAAGCTGTGCGTGTAGAGCGTCAAACGGTTGACTATTGTGTGAATTATATAGTATCTACTATTAATGAGTCTATTCCAAACTTGCCCGAGCGCGTGCTGGGAAGTAATGACATAGGCCGTGTAGATCAAGTGATTGCGAAGGCAATAAAATCACGAGTACTTTTGTACGCTGCAAGCCCATTATTTAACGGAAATAGTGGTTTTTACTCCGGTTTTGTTAACGAAGAAGGGACTCCTTTTTTCAATCAGACCGAAGATATAGCGAAATGGCAATTAGCTGCAAATGCTGCTAATGAAGCTATTGAAGCAGCGATAGCTCAAGGCGTATCTATGTACTACTACAATGGAGATGTACCATTATACGATAATCAAAATTGGCAGTATGAATTTATTCGAGACCAATATGATAACCGCTATGCAATTACCGACCCGTGGAATTCTGAATTAATTTGGGGCAGTTCTAATCCAGTAACTGGTGGTAACTGGTGGCAACTTCAAGCATCCGCACTTATGAAAGATCCAAGTTCTAGCTCGGTGGAGGCCGCGTGGCAATGGGTCGCTCCAACCTTAAGAATGGCAGAATTGTATTACACTAAAAATGGACTGCCTATTAGTGAAGATTTAAGTTTTGACTACGCAAACAGGTTTTCGGTCGAAAACGTTGCATTTAACCAACGATTTTATGCGCAATACGGAAACAGAACGGCTAAACTAAATTTAAATAGAGAACCCAGATTTTATTCATCCTTAGGATTTGACCGAGGGATTATGCGCTCATGGGGTGGACTATGGCAACTAAAAATGCGTTATGACGAAACCCACGGTCGATTTGGATTTACTAGTGATTATTTAACTTCTGGTTATTCGTTAAAAAAAATAATTCATCCGGACTCTGAAGGGGATGCCTATAACAAAATTGTTCCCTACCCATGGCCAATTATAAGACTATCTGAACTGTATTTAAATTATGCGGAGGCCTTAAACGAAGCAAATGGGCCAAGTCAGCAGGTCTATGATGCTTTAAACATGGTACGAGACCGGGCTGGGATTCCAACAATTGAAGAGGCTTGGAGTGATGCAACTATAGCTGCCAACGCAGGGAAGCACACAAACCCAGAAGGCTTAAGGGAAATTATTCAACAAGAACGCATGATTGAACTTGCGTTTGAAGGACATCGATATAACGATCTTAGGCGTTGGAAAATTGCAGAACAATACCTATCCACTCCTCTAAGAGGTTGGTCTGTTAACGAATCTTCGGAAGCTAATTTTTACTCTATAAGAGATATTGGGATTCGTTCCTTTTCAACGCCTCGTGATTATTTTCACCCAATTAGTTTTGATGAATTATCTATTAACCCTAACCTAGTCCAAAACCCAGGTTGGTAACCATATAAAAAAGATTTAAATGAAAAAGACTTTTATTTTATTTTCAACTTTAGTGTTCACATTAGTGTCATTAATTATGTCTTGTTCAAAAACAGATGACGGAGACACTACACCTCCAAGTCCGCTAACCGTAACTTCAACAACTCCGACAAATGGTGGGGGAATAATTTCTTATGAGCTGCCTTCAGACTCAGACATCTTATATGTAACTGCTGTTTACACCAACTCCAATGGAGAAGAAATAAGTCGTGTTTCTAGTAAATACAATACTGATATTGAAGTTTCTGGGCTTAATCAAACGACTTCAATTACAATACAACTTTTTGTTGTAGATGAAAGCTATAACAGGTCTATCCCTGTTGAAGTTGAGTTCACGCCACTTCCGTCGTTTATTTACCTAGTTCAAGAAAGTATTGAAATTGTTCCAGATTTAGGAGGTGTAAAGATTTCATGGGATAATATTGAATCTAAAACCGTTTTTGTGTTCTTGCATATAATGAACGCTGGAGTGGAAGAAGTAAGAATTTTATCTTCAAATAATAGTGAGGAAACACGTTTTGTGCGTGGATTAGAATCTGTTGAAATGACCTTTTCAACACGAATTGAAGACTTTGAAGGAAATACCACCACACTTGAAGAAAAAGGGAACGTTACCCCTCTGTTTGAACAAGAAATCGATAAGTCAAGCTGGAGCTTGATTGGTAATTTATCTGTGGATGGAAATGCATGGGAAGGAGAAATGACCAATTTCTGGGATAACGTGGTAGATACCTCGGCAGCAAGCAATGATGATAGCTATTTTATAATCTGGAGAGACCAAAATGGGGGAAGCCTAAATTGGCCGCTAGATATTGTGGTTGACATGAATAAAAATATTAAAATTCATCGTTTCACCCTGTGGCAACGCGCTTATTGGTATGGTGGACCTGATGGCCTTCCTTATTATTTCCAAGAAGAAAATATAAAAGCATTTGATCTTTACTCTAGTAATGATGCCCAAGAGTGGACCTTTCTTGGAGCTTATGACATTGGAGATCCAAGAGATGGAGAAGGCAATATTCCAAACGCTAGTTTAGAGGCAGCAGCTTCTGGACATGACTTTGAGCTAGAAGGTGTTTCGGAAGCTTTTAGATATTTAAAAATCTCAATCACATCCAATTTTGGAAGTGAAACCTATGTGCACGGCTCTGAGATTACTCTTTTTGGACTTGATAATCTATAGTGTAAATGAAAAGATTAATATTAATTTTATCTATACTTAGTTCTGTCGGTTTGTTAGCCGCTCAAAATATTCGTGCACTAGGCACTACTATAGTCGATGAAAACCAAGAGGAGGTTTTACTTCGCGGCGTCGGCTTAGGAGGATGGATGCTGCAAGAAGGCTACATGATGAATTCTAATGGAGCTGCAGATACACAACATGAGTTTAAAGAAAAATTAATCCTATTGGTTGGAGCTGATAACACCGGTCAATTTTACCAAAACTGGCTTGATAATTTCGTAACAGAAGCAGATATAAATGCTATTGCCAGTTGGGGATTTAACTCGGTTAGGGTAGCGCTTCATTATAACCTATTAACCCTACCGATTGAAGAGGAGCCTGTTGCAGGTGAAAACACATGGATAGAAGAGGGGTTTGAAAGAATAGACGAATTAATGAGCTGGTGTGCAGCCAATAATATATATCTTATTTTAGATTTACATGCAGCGCCTGGCGGTCAAGGCTCTGATGCGGCTATTTCTGACTATGACATAGACAAACCTTCTCTTTGGGAAAGTGAGCTAAATAGAAACAAAACAGTAGCCCTTTGGGGTCAATTAGCGAATCGATACAAAAACGAACCTTGGATGGGTGGGTACGGATTATTGAATGAAGTTAATTGGTGGCCTTTAGATGGATCTGTGTTAAGGGCCTTTTTTATAGAAGCAACACAAGCAATCCGCGCAGTAGATCAAAACCACATCATTTTTATTGGAGGTAATTCTTGGTCTAATGATTTTAATGGCTTAACACCGCCTTGGGACTCTAACTTAGTTTATGAATTTCATAAGTATTGGAGTTACAATGACACCGAGTCAATTCAATGGGTTTTGGATATGCAAAACCAACATAACATCCCCCTTTGGTGTGGGGAAACAGGCGAAAATTCAAATGTATGGTATAGAGATGCTATGAATTTGTATGAGACTAATAATATTGGATGGTCTTGTTGGCCGTACAAACGAATTGCTACTACGGTTGCTCCTTATTCGATCCCGTCAAACGCAAATTATGAGGCGATTATCAATTTTTGGAAAGGTGAGGGACCTGAACCTAGTTTAGCAGACGCTATGGCTGGTCTTAACCAATTAACAGATGATTTATTATTAGAAAACAATTCCTTTTATAAAGATGTCGTTGACGCCTACATTAGACAACCTCAAGACAATACAGCTATCCCTTACTCGAATCATACAATTCCAGGTTTAGTACACCTGTCTGACTATGACTTAGGCACCAATGGTGTTGCTTATTATGACCAAGATGTCGCAAACTATTCGCTATCAACTGATGAATATGAAGCATGGAATAGAGGGTGGAGCTATCGGAATGATGGCGTAGACATTCAAGAAAATTCAGATATAAATAATAGTAACGGTCTTCACATATCGTTCGTAGAAAAAGATGAATGGGTTAATTACACCCTCGATGTTCAAGAGTCTGGGTTTTATAATATCGACTTAAGATATGCCACCCCACAATCTGGTGGACAGCTTAAGTACTTGATAAACGGCAATGATATATCTGAACAAATTACACTTTCAAATTCGGGAGGATGGACCTATTTCACTAACCATAGTACTAGTAACATTTATATAGAGGAAGGTGTTCAGACGTTTAAGATATTGGTATTGGGAACCACTAGCTTCAATATGAGTAGTCTTAACTTTTCTATATCTAACGATCCAACACCCGCTATGCAAGCTATGAGTGCCGTTACAGTTTCAGATGAACGCTCTGTACATCTCGCATTAAACCACCCTTTAAATGCACAAACAATTGAAGTCTCAGACTTTGAGTTTTTGATAAATGGAAACGCTTCAAACATTGAGTCTATTCAAATCGACCCAACAAACAGCCTCGTGTTAGTTATTACATTATCTGATTATTTACACTACCAAGATGATCTCAAAATTAATCATGCCGGTGGTGTCATAAATTCTGTATACAATTCTTTATTAGGTACTTTAGTTAATTTTCCAGTACAAAACAACCTAGATGAACGGTTTTATATTCCAGGTTTAATTCAAGCTGAAAGCTACACAAGTCAATCAGGCCTTGCGACAGAAAACACATCCGATTCTGGAGGGGGTTTAAATATTGGATATACAGATGTAAACGATTATGCAGAATACCCTGTGTTTATTAGCCAATCTGGAATCTATGATTTAAACTTTAGAATTGCAGCTCAAAACCAAACTGGACGAATTGAACTTTCCCTTATTGAAAACGAAACAAGCGAAGTTGTAGGTTCATTTAATTTACCAACGACAGGTGGATGGCAATCCTGGGCCACTAATACCCATGAAATCAACTTAGAAGCTGGTGTATATACATTAAAACTTAGAGTCGCTCTGGCTGGCTTTAATTTAAATTGGATGGAGTTTTTATATTCGGATAATAATCTAAACACGAATACATTAGAAAATACCAATCCTTATATTTCATTATACCCAAACCCCTTCAATAATTCATTAACTTTAAAGACAACTCTTAACAATCATATTGGTTCAATAGAATTATATGACATATCCGGGCGTATAGTTCTCACAAAAACTGAGATTAACGCAAGCTCAAAAATGCTTAATCTAGAGGGATTGACAAGCGGTTCTTACTTTGTAAAAATCACAACAAACAAAGGAACAATTACAAAAAAAATAATAAAATACTAACCAATATATAAACTTCTAAAATGAATTTTAGAGCATTACTATTTTTCGGAATTTTAAGCACAAGCTGTGCTAAGAATGAAAATAAATCAACCGTAATTTATTCAACAGATGACAAACTTGCTGTTGTATACACAACTGCTTCCAATACAACACAAAGGCTGGAGGTTACAGATACTAAGACATTTAAAAAGCTAAGCCAAGCTATGGAACATGAGGTGTCTGTTTTTGTAAATCCAAAAAAATCGTTTCAATCATTTATAGGTATTGGAGGAGCAATTACAGATGCATCCGCTGAAGTTTTCGCAAAACTACCTGAAGAAAAGCAAGAAGAAATTCTAAGTGCCTATTACGATCCTAATAAAGGAATTGGCTATTCGTTATTAAGAACGCCTATACACAGTGCCGATTTTAGTAGTGAAACATTTACTTATGTGTCTGATGAACTGAAGGCATTAACTAGTTTTTCTATTGACCACGATAAGAAATATCGAATTCCACTCATTAAAAGAGCCTTAAAAGCAGCAGGTGGTAGTTTATTAACCTATGCAAGCCCGTGGAGTCCTCCTGCTTTTATGAAGGACAGTAAAAACATGCTTAATGGTGGAAAACTCCTTCCAGAATATTATGAGTCTTGGGCGCTTTATTACACGAAATTCATAAAAGCTTATGAGGCAGAAGGGATGCCTATCTGGGGCATTACTATACAAAATGAGCCTATGGCCGTGCAACGCTGGGAATCTTGTATATATACAGCAGAAGAAGAGCGTGATTTCTTAAAAAATCACTTAGGACCAACAATGGAGCGCGAAGGCTTAGGCGATAAAAAAATTGTAGTATGGGATCACAATAGAGATTTAATTAGCAATCGCGCTAGTACTATTTTTGATGATCCAGAAGCAGCTAAATATGCTTGGGGTATTGGATTTCATTGGTACGAACGCTGGGCGGGCGGAAAATCAATGTTTGACAACTTAAAAAATGTAACAGAATCATATCCGGATAAAAAACTACTGTTTACTGAAGGATGTATTGAGGCATTTGATGCTGATAAATACCAATTTTGGCCAAATGCAGAACGTTATGGATCTTCTATGATTAATGATTTCAACAACGGAACTGTTGGCTGGACTGATTGGAACATTTTATTAGATCAAAATGGGGGACCAAACCATGTCGGTAATTTTTGTTTTGCACCCATTCATGCAGACGTAGATACCAAGGAAGTAGTCATGACTCCATCTTATTATTACATAGGTCATTTCTCTAAATTTATTAAACCAGGAGCGAAACGTATTAGCACTGTTTCAAGTAGAAGTCACCTGTTAAGCACCTCTTTTATGAACGAAGACAGAAGCATTGCAACAGTTGTGATGAATGAAACGGATCAAGGCATTAACTACAAAATGTATATTGGCATGAAAGGATTTGAACAGTATATTCCCGCTCATTCAATACAAACAATAGTATACTAATATTATTTAATCTGTAAACTTAGTTTAACCCTGGTGACCTCAATTACCAGGGTCTTTTTATTGCAAATAGGAAGTAGCAGTCCTGCTTTAAAAAAATTGCACAAATAACTATATTTTAGCCACTTATTATGATTTAACTTCATTTAATACAATTAAAGAATGAGGGGACACAATCCACTAGTGAAAAAAATATTTTATAGTACCTTTGGGTATAGACCCCTAAAGAAATAAAACCATTGAAAACAACTTGTATCATAAAACATATCGAAGACAATAGCTTGGTGTGGTTTGAACCAGAAAACCAATATGTTGTAATAGAGAAGATAACGGGCATTGTTTTAGAACAGGTTCATGAAAAAATTCCGATCCAATCGATCATAAAATACCTGGTAAAAGAACTGGACATCCCTTTAGAAAAGGCTAAGACCTTTGTGAGTGATGTTCAAGATTTTTACCGAAAGAGTACCCAGACATATCCAAAACAAGTAGATCTTAGTGAGAAAAAAATTAAACCACCAAATACGTTTGAACATATAAAGTACTATCATATTGACGACCTTGTTGTAAAGGTTGAGTATGCTTCAAATATAGAATTAGAATTGGTACATCTAAAATTTGCACATTTAGAGGCTACAAAAGAAACAAAGGAAACACATACTTTTAGAGTGTTTAGACACTCTAAAAAAATTTATTTGTTGGTAAATAATGATTTTATTGGCTCTTGGACTGCTAAAGACGTACACTACTTTCAAGGTAAGTTTTCAATGGAATTAGTTCAAGTACTCTATCAAAAAAAAGAAACTGAATGGCTTGGGGTCTTTCACGCATCAGCTGTTGGTAAAAACGGAAAATGCATGTTGTTTTTAGGCGATTCAGGAAACGGAAAGAGCACCTCCTTAGCACTACTTCAGGCGCATGGTTTTGAATGCATTGCCGACGATTTTGTGCCCGTTGATGCCCACAGCCAAGAGGTCTATAAGTTTCCTGCAGCCATTTCAATTAAGCGTAATAGTATTCCCGTTCTTTTGCCCTATTACCCAATATTAGAAATATCTGAAGAGTTTCATTTAAAACAACTGGATAAACATGTGCGATATCTTCCCCCAGTAAACGAGCTCTCACCCAACAAGATGCCTTGTGACGGCTTTGTGTTTATTAAATATGACGCTAAGGCTCCTTTTTCATGTACTCAAATATCTAGTGTTCGAGCCTTTGAAAAGATTGTGCCTGATTCTTGGTTATCCCCAATAGCGGCCAATGCAGCGACCTTCTTAAACTGGTTTAGTAAACAACGTTGTTATGAGTTAATTTATAATGACAATTCAGAAATGATCTCAGAAGTTCATAAATTATATTCCGATGAATTATAAAGAAACCTATTATTTTATAGCAAGAAGTCTTACGAGTTCAAATACAGAAAAAAACTTCAAATGGGTAGAGTCTCAAATAAAAGAAAAGACGGTAAACTGGGAGCATGTGGTGCAAGTGAGTACAGCTAACTATGTACTGCCCGCTTTATATAGTAATTTAAAAAAATGCAAGCTTTTACCTTTTCTTCCCTCTGATCTAGTAAAATATATGGGATATATAACCGAATTAAACAGAGAGCGAAACTTGGCTATTATAGAACAAGCCAAAGAACTAAATAGCTTTCTAAAAAGTCACTCTATACAGCCTGTGTTTATAAAAGGAACGGCCTCGATTGTTCAGGGATTGTATCACGACGTTGCCGAACGAATGGTAGGAGATATTGACTTCATAGTTCCTATTGAGCAGTACCAAGCTTCGTATGATCTTTTAAAAACACAGGGATATATAAGAGTTAATAAAACTAAATATGATCACCCAAATTATAATTACAAGCATCAACCTAGGCTGTGTCACTCTAGCAAAATTGCTGCAGTAGAAGTTCATAAAGAGCTGCTCGACAAAAAAAAATACAACCTTGAATTCAATTACAAAAAAATTTCAAAAAGCAGCTTTGAAACAGAAAACGGCTTTTTAGTAATGGGCTACAGAGACCAATTGGCATTAAGTATAATGGCAAATCAAATCAATGATTACGGTCAGTATTTTAAAAAAATTAGTTTGCGTAATGCCTATGATGTATTATTGTTTTCTCAAAAAACAGATGCTGTAAAAGCTTTAGAAGGCTATTCAAAACTATTTAATCCCCTTAATAATTGCATAAGCACTTGTAACATTATTTTTGGCAATCTCAGGCAATTAAGTCATACCCCAACAAGGGCCTCAAAAGCTTATTATAAGCAATTTGACCGACTAATGTCACACCCACTGTATAACAGACTACATTATAAGTTTGTTGGAGGATTTCTATGGCCAAGAGGATACTTAGTAACAATTTCAAAAGCTTTCTACAAAATGGACTATACAGTGCATTTATTAAAAAGGCTCACAGATCTCGAGTGGTTGAAAGGGAAACTAATTAAAAACTAGTTTAAAGACTCTTAAATAGAGTTCATTTCTAAAATAAAGGTTCAAATCCCTAAAAAATTGAATCAGTCTTCCTTGTATTATTAACTAGGTATCCTAAGTATACAGGGTTTAAACTTAAAAAATAAGATTCAACCAATAGACCCCCAATATAAACGAGTCCAATCAAAGGCACGGTCCCATTAGTAAACCTACTTGCGACAAAAACAATTACAAAATTAAAAAGGACAAGAAAAATATACGTAGAAGTCCAGTATTTAATTTTGCTTTTTTCTTTATTAGCATAGAGGTTAAATAATTTACTTCTAGAGTAGGTGAAAAACATTTTTAAAGTCACAACTATAGTCACAAAGGAAACTAAAAAATAAAGCAGTGCGAGATCTTTATAATTTGCGACAGTGTCGTAATCAATTAAAATAAATCCAAGGTTAGGAAGTAGTCTGTTTTTTACGACACTAAATCCAGAAATATTAAAAATATAAGTAACTAATAAAAGGCCTAAAAAGCAATACATAAAAACCGGTGCTTTAGCCTTTTTTTTGGTCAAAACTGATCTTATATGACAATATAAAAAGATGAAAACCATATATCTTAAAAAAATAACTAATATAAATGGTGGATAAACATCAAGTGTAAGTTTAACAATGCATAAAAGCCCTAAAGCGGAAAAGCAGAGCATATATGACATGAGGCTGTCTAAATGGTATTATT
>ERZ807291.1502-NODE-1502-length-37718-cov-33.901734_pt1 | contig 37718 bp, 32 predicted proteins | sample MGYA00521257_ERZ807291 | MGnify/ENA primary metagenome ERZ807291 (study PRJEB31413, sample SAMN03169783) | marine metagenome | biome: Marine; feature: Water; material: Subsurface seawater | place: North Sea | collected 2011-04-28 | depth 1 m m ...
GCGAGAATTTCTTCCTCGGATGGCCAATATTTTTCTATGTCCTCCACAGAGGGAATCTCTCTGGGGCGCACAACCCGGAAGCCCACAAATAAAGCATCGGTATGATACCACACACTTTTGGGAATTTGAGGATCCTGTTGCTTCCACGATTCTTCGGAAGCCATGCGGGCGGAAGAACGATGGTTTTTAGGACCGTCGTCCCATGAACCACCTTTAACAACCCGGGGATAGAGGGCAGTCGGAACGGCCAAAGGGTTGGCCCTTTTTTCAGCAGGAGGCTGGGAGGGAGGGGGAGCAAACTGATCGAGCGTCCATTCCCAGACATTGCCATGCATATCGTGTAGACCGAAGGGGTTTGCAGGTTTCTGACCAACCGGTTGGTATTGAAAGAAACTATTTTTTAAATGCCAGGAAAACTCCGGCAGTTTTTCAGGATCATCTCCAAAATAATAGGCGGTATTAGTACCCCCTTTGCAGGCATACTCCCACTCCGCTTCGGTTGGTAAGCGGTAAAACCTCCCAGTGCGGGCACTCAGCCACATACAGTACATCTTGGCTGATAGCTGAGTCATACAAATCGCAGGGTATCCACTCTTTCCCATGCCAAATGTCATGTCAGTGTACGGGGCGGTTGGCTTGGTCACGGCATCAGAAAGAGAATCGGATTTGGTTTCTTCGAGCTTTTTGTATGCCCGGTTGTCCCGGTCGATGTTGAGCATCCATAATTCGTAAAGATCCCAGGTGAGTTCGTGCTTACCTATCCAAAAGTCAGATACTTCCACTGGATGGGCTGGCCATTCATCTGCTCCACGATTTTCATCGCTCACGGAACTACCCATGGTAAATTCCCCACCTTTGATGGGAACCATAGAGAAACCAAGGTCTGAGGTAGTAATATCTTCCTCATATTCAGAAAATTCATCCTGTACGGAGCCAGCAGAAAAACCAAGCTCCTGATAAAGATCCTTGGGCATCGTACCGAGAATGGTGAGGGATTTCTTTTTGGGGGCCAGGGTAACTTCTTCTGGCCAATCCGCACCTTCATCAATCCACCGTCTCAAAGTATACAGGTCCCCGGAAGACAGGGGCTCAGCAGGAGCCGGTGGCATGAACATATCGTCGTCCATCGGAAGGGTGCATAAGATAAACAGGTCGCTCTCCAATGCATTACCCGGGTGGATCACATAGTCTGTGGCAAATGCAAACTCCTTAGTGTCCAACCGTAAATCACCTTTTACTTTTCCCTCGTAGTGACAAGCCACACAATTTAATTCCAGAATGGGTTGAACATGCTCAACAAAAGAAATTTCCTTGGGCAGTCTCTTGCGGGGCTCGAGAACAATCTCTTCCGGCCAATCCGCACCATCTAATATCCATTGTTTGAGAAGTTCTTTTTCCATGTCTGTTAATGGGTAATCTTTCTCCTCATTTTTGATTGGTGGCATGAAAAGTTCGTCATCAAGGGGTAGGGTGGTAGTCCAATACAATGAGCTAGACTCGGGGTCTCCCGGAACAAGCACATCATCCCCGGCAAGGGTCGCCATTTTTGTGTCCAAGCGGACATCGCCCTTCGCATTATCCTCACGGTGGCAACTTACGCAATTATGCTCTAAGATGGGCCGGATATCTCGGGAAAAGTCGACCTCTAATGCATACCCTTTGACCCAGGGTGCGATAAGGCATACGCCAAGTGCTGTTTTGTAAACAATTTCAAATAATCTCATGATTACTAATAACAAATACCCCTAGTAAGGGATATTAGCTTTAAAATCTCAATCTAATTCACATTCTTCTGCTTAGTTTATGAACTCTTGTACAATGGTTTGGTGCCTCCACATTTGTTTCCTTCTTGCCGGAACAGTAAATCCTCTGTGGGGTGAAAAAAATATCCCCAAAGTACAGGTATCAAAGAGGCTGATGGGCACGGAAGTTCGTATACTGGTGGACGCCCCTTCCTCCTCTGAGCTGAATCATTCAATCAGTGCAGCCTTTCGGGAAGGGGAAAGGTTAAATATGATACTGAGCGACTGGGAGGGGGAGAGTGAATTGTCCCAATTATCCAGAAGTTCAGAGTTTGGAAAACCATTTCCCCTTTCCCAGGAACTCTGGGAGGTTCTTTTATATAGTCAAACTCTCGCCCATCAGAGCAGGGGTGCATTTGATGTAACCGTTGGTTCATTATCCCGATTATGGAGAATTGCCCGGCACCAAAAACGATTGCCCGAACCACAAAAACTTCATCAAACCATCCAAAGAACGGGTTACGAAAAACTTTTGGTTAATGAATCCAATCCTACAGCCACCTTAACAACCCAAGGCATGGTACTCGATTTGGGGGGTGTTGCAAAAGGTTACATTGCCGACCAAATGCTTTCCATCATGAAAAAAAGTGGCTTCGCAAGGTGCTTGATTGATGCAGGAGGGGACTTGACGATCGGAGATCCACCCTTATCCGCCAGGGGCTGGCGGGTAGAAGTTGGCGGGATATCTGATTCGGAGATCCCTCCCTTGGCCCTTTCAAATTGTGCAGTCGCAACTTCCGGGGATCTGGAACAATTTTTGGAATTGGAAGGGAAAAGATACTCTCATTTGATTAACCCTAAATCTGGACTTGGGCTCAAAGGCGGGGCACAAGTCACCATCATCGCCAAAAACGGAATGACTGCGGATGCACTTGCATCGACCTGCCTTGTTCTAGGATTGAAGGAGGCAAAATCTTTTTTAGCAAAATCTGATTACAACAGTATGTACTACCTCGAACTTCATAAATCCTCCAAGGACTTGCAAGTCTACGAACTGCACAAAAACGAGACGGAATAAGAGCTTTAATCTTGTCAGCAACAAGATTTATCCCATTATTAATACTTTACCTCAAATTATTATGTCTAGAATATGTGCAATAACAGGAAAACGACCCAAAGTGGGAGGTCGTATCATCCACAAAGGTGTAAGCAAAAAAGCTGGTGGCATTGGTTTGCAACTGGTTAAAAATAATAAGCGCACATTTCGTCCCAACCTCCAGCGCGTTCGCGTTAAACTGCCATCCGGTCAGGTGAAGAGATTGTGGGTAGCTGTAAAGGCAATTAAAGCCGGCAAAATCCAAAAGGCTTAATTTCATGGTTCCCTGCCCCTCCGGATTGGGCCTTTAAAATATGTCTCCGGAAATAACCTATTGGAATCCCTACACCTCCAAATATGAGGTGGAAAAAATATATGGGGAGAAGTGGTTAAGGTTTAGTTATGAACATGTTTTAGGGAAAATCGGTCTTTGGGGCATGGTTCAGAGGAAATGGTTTTCCAAGTGGTATGGTAGTAAAATGGACTCACCAAAAAGTAAGGAAAAAGTGCTTCCATTCATACAAAAATATGGCTTAAGACCAGAAGAGTTTCTTGAAGACCCAATACGGTTTAAAACTTTTAACGAATTTTTCTACAGGAAATTATGCCCCGATGCACGCCCGGTAGATTATGACAACAAAAGCATAGTCTTTCCGGCCGACGGCAGGCATTTAATTCTCCCTGACCTGGCCAGAGTTACGCAAATCTATGCGAAAGGGCAGGCCTTTGATTTGAGAGGTCTTCTTGGCTGCTCCGGACTTGCGGAAAGATTCCAAAACGGTGCGATGCTGATCAGTAGACTATGCCCTGTGGACTACCATCGGTTTCATTTTCCCATCTCTGGTCAGCTTTCAAATTCAAAGTTGATTAACGGAAGTTTATTTTCTGTGAGCCCAATTGCTCTTCGCCAGAAAATCTCAATCTTTTGGGAAAATAAACGCTATTTTTCAACAATTGATAGTCCCGATATCGGCAAGGTTGCACAAGTCCTCATTGGTGCAACCTGTGTGGGATCCGTTCATATTACCAGCAAGGAAGATTTGTTCGTAAATAAAGGTGAAGAGTATGGATACTTTTCTTTCGGTGGGTCGTGCGTCATCACTTTATACCCAGAAAATAGCATAAATTTCCGCAAGGATCTTCTAGAGCAGTCTGCCAAGGGATACGAAAGTTACTTTAAATTTGGCGAGTCTCTGGGACTTATAAAGTCTTGATGATTGTCCATAAATAACTCTTCGATTGATCCTAGGTTTGCGAGTGATATTATAAATTTCTATTAATATGACTCTGTCACGGTTACCAAAAAAAAAGGGCTTTACCGTTCTTGAACTAATCGTCGCGGTTGCGGTGACCGCACTGCTATCTGGTATGCTTTTACTCATCTCCACTCAGGTGCTGGATACCAAGTCAAGAGCTTCTGCAGAACTGGAACGTAATCAAATTGCACATTTCATTTTAGATCAAATGCAAGAAGATCTACAATGTGCCCTCTTCAGAAATGATGGCAATGTATGGATGGCAATTCGTTTCCTCAATGAAAGTGGTAATAGCGGTTCATGGATAGAAGCCTCTAAAAACCAGTTTGGAAAAAACAACTTGGATTCTTTAAGGATCATTGCATCAGACTGGCCAACCGATAGTTTAAAAGACGAGGAAATAGATGGACTTGGCCAGGGTCCTTTTGAGAAATCGCGTTTTGGAGTAGCAGGCTCCTGGCTTAGGTTCTTTACTCAGTCTCCTGAACTTGACCCTAATGAAAAAAATCATGGTGCTGCCCGTGCAATATCTTACCAAATTATCAGGCATGGTATAACTAGCTCTCCAACATCCAGAAAAGTGTATCATTTATTTCGGTCAGATGTTTCCGCCAAAAATACTTTTGAGGCAGGATACGACCTGCACCCGGAAAAAGGAGAGGACGGTTATGGAAGCTCTGCATCCAATATTTCCCTCGACCCCCTTGATCCTGGCACGCCCCGCGTTCCTTCGACTATCATTGATCCTATTATCAGTGACGGATCAGATTATCCGGCCACTTCCTTTTCATTAGCTACGAATGTTATTGATTTTGGCATTCGTGCGTATCGATTAGAGAAAAATAGTTATGGCACTGGCAACCTGATTCAGATTTTCCCGGCAATCGATATTGATTCACCCGGGAATTTACTTGCTGAAGAATTCCTGGCCACTTCCCATCAACCTTATCATACGATAGCTGACCCTACTTTCCATACTTTCCCGGATGTAATAGATGTAATGATTCGGGTACTGTCACGGGATGGAGCAAGACTGTTGGAATCGTATGAAAACGGGGAGGTTCCCAATACTGAAAATATCAGTTGGTGGAGCATTGCAGAAGAACATTCTAAAGGCTATATTCGACGAATTAAGATTTATGGAAGTGGGATCTAGGGCTAGATAAAGCCCCTTTGTTTTCTATATTTTAAAGGAGTTATTTTCATTTGCCTGCGAAATAATTGGGTAAATGAACTTTGGTCATAAAACCCGTTTTCCCTTGCGATAACAGATAGCTTATTGGATGAAGATAAAAGGTCGTCGCATGCGGCTTCAATTCGTGTCCTGGTAATAAATTGCATAGGAGCAATGCCAAACAATTCTACAAAACCCCGGTGCAATTTCCGGTGAGATAATCCAGATATGTCGACTAAATCACTGATTGAAATCTCCCCTCGAAAATGATTTCGGATATGGTTGACCGCCCGGCCAATTTCATCATCCCGCTCCCATTTTAATTCCTTATTGTCACCATCCCCATACGGCCTAACGGTACCCATCAGCCCGATAACATCTTTGCGATCGTTGAAAAGAGGGTATTTATTGGTCAAATACCAGTCTGGTAAGCCCTGACTATTAAAAACCAGTTCTAGAATGTTAAGTTTTGGCTTTTTTGTTTCAAAAATTTCCCGGTCATCTCTTCTAAAATGCTCAGCTAAACGAGCAGGGAATAAATCGAAGTCGGACTTTCCAAATAATTCTTGCTGAGATAAGCCAAGGCGGGGGAGAAAACCCGTATTTACCATGACTAGTTTATGCTCACGGTCTTTGACAAAAAAACTTACACCAGGAAGATCATCAAAAAGACTTGCAACTAAAAGAGAGTTGCATTGGTTTTTCTCAAACCAATCAGTCACATGCCGCATAGAACTGATTGTTTTATCAATGTCTTGATCGACCATTTTTTTAGATAATTACCAAATCATTTTCAAAGCAAGTTTTTTTTATTCCTTAATGCCTCTCATTTATCATCATTTTTTGATATTCTGGCTTTTTATAATTTTACGCTTTTACCATTTCAAAAGTTATAACGGTTGCCATATAATTATAAATTGATGGGGGTACCTCATGGAAGTTTTCCTGAGGCAAGGATCTTAAGCGAGCCAAAGGCTGCAATTCATTGATCGCTCAAAACTTAATTATTCAAGACCCAATTTTTTAAGCTTCGGTCGGATGACAAAGGAACAATAACCCTGATTGGGGTTTTTTTCATAGTAGTCCTGATGATAATCTTCGGCAGGATAAAATTTGGGTGCAGGAACAATTTCGGTAACGACAGGATCTTTTAACACACTTGAAAGGTTTTTCTTCCATAATTGGGCATTTTTTTGCTGTTCTTCATTATAAAACATAATTGTCGAGCGATACTGGGTGCCGACATCAGCACCTTGACGGTTCAATGTGGTCGGATCATGAGCAACTTCAAAAACTTTGAGAATTTCGGCGAAAGAAATTTCCTGCGGTAAATACTTAATTTTGATGACCTCGGCATGTCCGGTCTTGCCTGTACATATGTCCTTGTAAGTGGGATTTTCTGTCTCTCCCCCTGCATAGCCAGAAATTACCTCCAGAACACCTTCTAACTTTTCGAATACTGCTTCCGTACACCAAAAGCAACCACCACCAATCAAAGCAAACTCGTAATTGGGGCGGGTTGGGGTATTTTCTGCAACAGTCATGCTTTTTGGGTTATCCGGTTTTGCCAAGGCACCAACTACAGAAATCAGTAATAGTTGAAAAATAAGACCATATTTAAAGAACAAATCCATTATTTATATGTTATCCACTCATGACCACGCTGCAGCAATAATTTATCTGCAGCAAGGGGACCCCAGGTTCCAGCAGAATATTTCTCAAGTCCATTACTTCCCATACCTTGCCAAAAATCAAGCACGGGTGAAAGTAAACCCCAAGAATGTTCCGCCTCGTCGCCACGGATGAATAAGGTTCCATCTCCCACCATGGCATCGAGAATTAGCCTCTCATAAGCCTCGGGGGTATTTGAACCAAATGTAGTATCGTATCCAAAGGAAAGGTTGACTGGCTGAAGCTTTGTTTCCAAACCGGGCGTTTTTGAATTTAGGCTTAAACTAACACCTTCATTTGGCTGAATTCTAATGGTCAGTAGGTTGGGAGCCAACGGCTGGTTGGAGTTTTGCCCAAAGAGAATCGCCGGCGGACGGGTAAATTGAACAACGATTTCGCTTACCTTTTGCTTTAGCCGCTTACCGGACCTGATGTAGAAAGGTACGCCTTTCCATCTCCAATTATCTAATTGCAAAGAAAGAGCCGTATAAGTTTCCGTGAAAGAAGTTTCTGGCACGCCATCTTCCTCCAGGTATCCGATCGCTTTTTCCCCTCCCACCAGACCCTCGGTGTAAACGGCACGGACAATTTCGGCATCAGGATTAGTTAATGACAAGGGCTTGATTGCCTGCAGTGCTTTCACTTTCTCGTCTCTGATCGCCTCGGGATCTAAAGAGGAGGGTGGCTCCATTGTGGTTAGGGCAAGAAGTTGCATCACATGATTTTGGATCATATCGCGCAAGGCTCCGCTTCGATCGTAATATCCGGCACGGGAGCCTACCCCTAAATTTTCTGAGACCGTAATCTGTACGCAGGATACATAATTGCGGTTCCAAACTGGTTCAAAAATGGTATTTGCAAAACGCTGAACCAAGAGACTTTGTACCGTTTCCTTGCCGAGATAGTGATCGATACGGAAAACCTGTGATTCTGCGAATCTTCGGTTAATCATTTGGTTTAATTCGCGAGCACTCTCTAGGTCTCTGCCAAAAGGCTTTTCAACTATTACCTTGGAGGCAGATACTGTATTTTGATGCATCCGGGCAAGCCCACTGTTCCCTAAATTTTCAAGGATAGGAAGAAAACCAGAGGGTGGGGTAGAAAGATAAAAGATACACTGCACCTCTTCACCAACCGATTTTTCAATATCTAAAATTTTTGATTTTAACTCCTCAAAGCTAGCGGGATCATCATAAGCACCATTATGAAAATAAACGCACGGAGCTAAATTCGCCCAGGCTTCTTCATTAACCGTCCTCCTGGAATGAGCAGATAGGGAATCTCTTAAGGTTGCACGGAATTCTTCGTCCGCAACCGCCTTCCTTCCATAACCAATTAAAAAAAAGCGTTCGGGCAATAAGCCATCCGCTGATAAATTAAAAAGGGCAGGAACAAGTTTTCGCGAAGTAAGGTCCCCGGATGCACCAAATATCACCATCACCGTGGGGGGAATTGATCTTTTGCTAAAATTTGTCATAAATTCTCCCACAATAAGCAGAGTGGATTACTATGGAAAGAGGGAAACGTTTTCGTGATGGAGTAATGTGCCACCAGTCGTACCTAAGTCCACTTCGATTACATCAAATCGATAGTTGGTAAATTCATTTGAGTGCTCACGTAAAAAATCACGGCATGCAGAAAGGAGGGTTTTTCTCTTTTTTTTATTGATGGAATCATAGCCCTTGTTGAGGGCATTTTTTGACCTTGCTCGAACTTCCACAAACACCAGACATTCATGTTCTTGAGCAATTAAATCAATTTCCCTTCGGGAATCCAAACCGCTCTGCCAATTTCTTTTCAGAATAAGAAATTTCTTTTTCTTTAGAAAACGCCGGGCCAGCCATTCTCCATACCATCCACGCACTTGATTATTTGCAAGGGGGATTGGCAGACCTAGAATCCACATGTATTCGTGCAAAGATCTGAGAATACTCGTTTTTATTAACGCCATTCGTGCTTTGGATAACGCCCCGCCAAATCTTTGCGAATGGTGGGATATGAACCTTTCCAAAAACCGGGTAAATCTTGCGTCCTTTGGACAGGTCTCCGGTTTGGGGCAAGGATTTCTACAACCAAAGGATATTTGCCATACACAATCGTTGGATGAGTATTTACATCATATAAATCCTGCAGCTTAGCACGCAGTACTACCTCGGATTTTTGTGAGTAATCAAGAGAGTATGGGTGTCTTCCGTTACCTAAATCAAAGTTTTCTGGAGTTGCCTTATCGATGACCTCTCTTTCCTCCGCACTGAAACAATTCAGCAAAGGAGTGTATATCTCCAAATTTTTAATCTCTCTCCACGATGTTGTATTTTCACAAAGCTCCTCCAGAAATAACCCCTTTGTTTCTTCATCCATTTCGATAATTCCAAGATCTGGAAATTGGGTAGCCAGGAACCTTTGGCGGTGTAAAAGTTTATCCACCTGAGCATTCCAATTCTTAAGCTTTAAGTCATTGCCCGTTATTGACTTAGCAAATGCTTTGGCTCGCTCATTTTTACTAATTTCTTCACTCTCAGAAATAGATAAAACTAGATTTCCAAACCTTTCCATTTTTCTCTTAACCACTTTTTTGGAGTTAAGGTCCAAAACGATGTCCATTGATGAAACCATTTTAGCTCCAAGAACCTCCCTCAACCAGGACTCATCCATCCCGCTGCCCCATTCCATTTCCAAAACTATTCTTCCTTTGAGCCTTTTCTCAACTGTTTGAAGAGGAAGAACAAATTTTTCGCTTCCCATGACCGAATGGTTACTAAGGTGTAATCGGCGACCATCATAATCTTGATAGATTTTTCGGCCATCACTCACTAATTGAGCAACTTGATTCGGAAAACACTGAAGTAAAGTTTTGGCAAAGCTTGTATAATCAGGCAATTGCAGATGAAATGAACTGCCAATGAATTTACTCAATTCCCGGGCAAGCAATTCAGCTTCCCGGCATCTTCCCGCATGGATTCCCAGTTTTCTGCACTCTGGCACTGAAAAGTTTCTTCTCGCCCCCTCCTCAAAAGCCAACAGCAAACAATAGACGTCTGATCTTGGATTTCGCAGAGGGAAAAAGTCCCCCAGAGAATTTGATTGAATAAGCGGGCGACCTTCCAGCATAGCCAACACCAGAGCAATCACCGACTCCATTTTATTTCTTTTGGCAACAAGCAATGCATGAGCCCAAGTAGGATTTATGGGCAATTGAGCCATCTCCATTCCATGCTCAGTCAAGTTTTCTTGATCGTTCAGTGCTCCTAGGTTGCTGAGCTTTTGCTTTGCATAATCAATGGAAACATTTGAGACAGGTTCCAACAGATTGATATGCTCTAGCTTCAAATTAAACTTGGCTAGATTTAAATAAATTTCGCTTAAATCTATGGCTGTAATTTCTGGGATATCGAACTCGATCCGATCCACATGCTCGGCTTTTGACCAAAAGCGCAAACAAAAGCCAGGCCCTAATCTCCCAGCCCTACCAGCTCGTTGATCAGCCGAACTCCTACAGATAGGCTCGCTCAGCAACGCGTTTATTCCGCGAGAGCTATCGTAAGACATTTTCTTAGCTTTACCGCAATCAATGACAATTTTTATCCCTTCAATCGTTAATGAAGTTTCTGCAATATTGGTGCTTACAATAATTCTTCTCCTATCAGCTGGCATTAACGCCCTATCTTGTTTTTCGGGTGAAAGGTCTCCATAAAGAGGCCTAACCTCGAGGTTTTTAGACCAAGGGCTGGATAAAATAGTATTGATTAGTCTCGATATCTCATAAGCCCCATCCATGAAAATTAAGATATCTCCCTCCCTTTTATCCAATAGGCTGGGGATAACCTCTGCCACTGATCTCCACATCGGATTGTCTTTTGCCACTGCCCTGTGCTCAATTTCAACAGGAAATGAGCGTCCTGTAAGTTCTACAGATGCAGCATCGGGTATAAATTGTTCCAACCTATCGATATCCAGGGTAGCTGAGGTCACGATTATTCGAAGCTTTCGCTTTTGGGTTTTCGCAATTTTCAAAGCCAAAGCAAGGCTCAGGTCTATGAACGCACTTCTTTCGTGAAATTCGTCTAAAATAAGAACCTCTATATCTTCAAGATCCTCAAGCCTTAACAGCTTATTAAAGACCACGCCATCAGTCGCGTAGATAATCTGGGTTTTTTTACAATATTTTTTGTCAAACCTTACCTGATAACCAACTTCATTTCCCTCCGTCCAATTCACCATTTTGGCAAGAGTTTTACACAGTAACCTTGCGGCAATGCGTCGAGGTTGTGCCACAAAAATTTTACCGCCAACCAATCCTGAGTTTTTAAGTAAATAGGGCAGGGCAATAGATTTCCCCGACCCGGTCGGAGATTTTAAAATTAAATGAGTTTTTTCATCCCATGCTTTTTTAATCTCTTTGAATTCCCTAAATACAGGAAGGTTTTCGATCAATTCCACATTCCGAAAATTTAGGGCTTAGCTTTTTTTTCAACCATAAAAAAGAGAGAAAAATTCGTATTTTCCCTCTTTTGGTTTGGATCAGCTAATCCTGATTGCCTTACTTTTTGCCCGAACTTTTTGAGGAATTTTAATGGTTAATATTCCATCGGTTAATTTTGCATTGGCTTTGGATACATTCCATCCTTCAGGTACTTTTAAGTTTATTTCCAGATTACAAACAGGAACGGATTTAATTTGTTCGGATATTTTTTGCGGTTTTCCAATTAAGGTAAGTAAACCTTCAGAATATCCAAGTTCTAGTTCATTTCTTGACCATCCAGGCAATAGGATATCCAACCTCATCAATGATTCTTCTTCAGAAACTTTAAGCACAGGATTTTGAAAATATTTAATTGCTTCAAAGTCATTTAGTTCTTGTAGGTCATTTACTCTACCTAAAGGCGAGAAAAAGGATTCAAATATACTTTCGAGAGGATTTACTTGATATTTGGGATTAATTTTCATCAGAATTTTCGGGTTAAGGTTGTAATGCAACAGGTAATGCAAATTCTATTCCATAAGATAAATTCCTAATTACCAATAATTTACGAATTTAAAACTTGCCAACACTAGTGCCATTTTGTCTCTTTCTAAAAAATCAAATTTACTCATGCGCCATGATGGCACTCGTGCTGTCGGGATTGGTCTAAAAATCGACTCTTTTACTAGAAAAGGCTCCGGTATTGTTCCAGCATACGCTTGGCAGTTTGGTCCCCTTTTTGAGCTGCTACTGATAGCCATTGCTTCGCATCTTTAGGGTTTTTCTCTGTACCTTTTCCGGTTAATTTCATCAAACCTACTAAACGGGCGGCTTCTGGGTATCCCCCTTGTGCCAAAGGAAGCAACATAGAAAAAGCTTTGGTGTAATTCTGCACTTTTCCGATACCCGTGTAGTATTTACGAGCTTCATTTAAAATCTCCTCATCCTCAATTTGTAGAGAAACTACTTGAGATTCCTCTTTTTTATTCTGCGGAGCTTTTAGATATTCGCTGTTGATGCCCATTTTTTGCAAATAAGCGGATGCCAATTTATGGCCTTGTTCAGCTGCCTTGTTCAGGAAACTAATTCCAAGACTTACGTTCTTGGGCAGGTCTTCATCACCCTCGGCTAGTAACATTCCAAGGACATACTGTGCTTCAGCAAAATTCTGCTTTTCAGCCACTTGTAACCATTGTGCCGCCTTCGCAGAATCCCGAGCAACTCCATCACCATTGTAATAGGCCATACCTAAATTAAATCTAGCGGTGAGGGATCTTGCACGAACTGCCTCGGAAAGCAAAGCCACCCCTTTTTCTGGTTTTCTTTCAAGTAAACCCGGCAACCCTTTAAGATACAGTGCACCAATTGTAGCTTGTGCTTGTGGATATCCTGCATCCGCAGACTTATGAAATAAATCAAGTGCTCGACTCACATTGGTGGGCAAAACCTGAAAATCTATCTCTCCCATACAATACATGGCAATCGGGTCCCCTTCGGATGCTTTTCTTTCTAAAAGTAAGGCTGCATCCTGATAGAATCTGGTGGCTTCCGCGAAATCACCCTTGAGCATCGCAAGGTTGGCTAGATTATAAGACCCAAATGGGTGCCCCTTTTTGAGTGCAGCTTCAGACCATTGCTTAGCTGCTTTTAGATTTACCGAGCATCCGCCCTCCCCAGCACGCAAATAGATGCCCAGAAGGCCCATATAATAAGGCGATCCCTCTTTTGCTTTTTCAACAATATCTTCATACGATAGGCTCCTATTCCATGATTCTTTGCCCAAGCAAAAAGGGAAAAATAGGACAGAGCATAGTAAAAAAGATAAATATTTCATCAAAAATGATCCAATTTATTATGATTAGTCTCTCCATGGCATAGTTCCAAGCTTGAAAGATTCATTGTTTTAACAATTCTGTGATTGTTTATGCCTAATTTTATCCACAAAATTGTTTCACTTTATATCGGTAGTCTTGCATTACTCCTCAGCTCCATTGCAAATGTGTCGAGCATTTCTGATCTCGAACTTATTAAAATTATCGACCAACAGGACAAACTACTAAAGGAAGGAAAAAATTGGACTGAAGAAGAGCTCACCCGGCAGGCTCAAGAAATTGTAACCAGTTACGAAAACTTTCTTTTAGATAATCCTGACAATATCAATGCCCTTCTTTTATTTGGCAAGTTTCTTAGAAAAGCGGGCATGGATGAAAGTGCAGTATCTCTATTTCTCAAAGCGGACCAAATAAACCCACACATTTCAGTCATCAAGCAAGAGTTGGGAAACTTTCTCGTTGAAACAGGAAAGCCTGTTGATGCTTTTCCTTTTTTCCTTATGGCTACCAGGCTAACTCCCCAAGAGCCTGTTTACCACTTTAACTTAGGTAACTTCATTTTCTTATTTGAAAAGGAACTCGCTCAATTAGAGGATAGTTCAAAATTGGGGGTCTTGATGCATGAGAGCTTTAAAGAAGCTGCTAAACTCGCCCCAAAAAACTTTGATTATCATTTGCGATTTGCCCAAAGTTTTTTTGATTTTGAGAATTCATTAGAGCAAGAAGCTCTTATCGCCTGGGAAATCTTAGCTTCTGAATTTGGAGTTAGATCTCAAAGAGAAGAAGATTACATTAAAGTCAGTAAGGCAAAAATTCTTCTAGAAATGGGAGAAAACAAGAAAGCAATTAATCTTCTGCGTTCCGTTAAATCAAAATCTATGAACAAAGAAACGGAAATTCTTTTGAAAAAAGCTCTTACTGATAACGACAGGGAAATTAAGAAAAGCTCTTTAAATAGGAACCCTTACAACTCTATAAGCCCTGCGTCTTCTCATTTTTTCCCTACAGACCCGAACCTTCAGAGGATGAAAGTTGTGACATTAAAATTATTTCAGGAACAGATGCTGGAAGAACTGCACCGGGATGTAATTAAAGCTACCATGCTTCCTAATGGTGAGCTTACTCTAGAGTTTTCGAAAAGAACCCAGGAGCAAATTGACTTAAATCGGTACAGACAATAGATAATGGCTCGTAATCTTTTGAGATCTGATTAGAAAATTACTGATGCGACGAGTAGCTGTATTTGAAACTGAAAACCATGCTCTTAGGTTTTGGAGTTTCTTAAAAAAACAGGGAGTTGAATCTTCACTAGAAAACATCGATTCCGATAAGGATGAATTTTGTGAAATTTGGGTGGCAGAGGAAGATCAAGTGAGTTCGGCACTCAGTTACCTCAAGGATTTTAACTCCAACCCTGACGACCCGAAATATTCTTCCGTTTCAAAAAAAGAGAAAGATAGGAAAGAAAAGAATTTATCTGGCAGAAGAGGGTTCATGGAATTTAACCTTCGCAATAAATGGCAAACGAGGGAAAGGGCAACTGGTACAGTAACTCTATCGCTGATCATTACCTGCGTGGCTGTTTTTTTGCTTTCAGGAATGGGGAAGAATACCGAAATGGTGGGAGGTTTTTTCATTTCCGAAAAACTTGACGGTCAGTTAAGTGAATTTCTCTCTGGGGAAATCTGGCGTGTTTTTACTCCCATCTTTCTGCATTTCAACTTTTTACATATATTGTTCAACATGTTTTGGCTCCATGACCTGGGGGGGCAGATTGAAAAAAGGAAAGGGCCTAAATTTCTTGTATCATTTATCTTGATCCTTGCCCTAGCCTCAAACCTTACTCAATTCATTCTCACCGGTCCGGCTTTTGGTGGAATGTCCGGCGTTGTGTATGGCTTATTTGGTTATGTATGGGTCAAAACGCGACTAGATCCCGCTGATGGGTTTCGCCTAGACCCCATGGTGGCAATGATTATGTTTGGCTTCTTTCTTATCTGTTTTACCGGGTTATTTGGAGGGATTGCAAATTGGGCACATGCCGGAGGGCTAGGCGTAGGAATTGCCTGGGGGTATGCTTCCGCTTACCGGTGGAACCAAGGAAGAAGGTAGGATTAACCCTTTTTGATAATTTCGTAGATCGCTAAACCTGCCCTAAAGTTTGGCAGGAATTTACATTTCCTTAACCAATCCCCCCGATAAAAGACTTTCCTGCCCAAGTTAATCTGCATACCATTTGAGAGTAATCGTTTGGAAAAATCTTCAAACTCACGAATGGAAAAATGGTTACTCAAATGGCTGCTCTCCCATTGATGCGGATAAACTTCATTACAAACACGAGCCCCATGTAGTAGAAAATTAAAACGATTCCTCCAGTACCCATGGTTAACAAAACTGACTGCAACTTTATGCCCGACTCGTAGTGCCTGTTCCAGTATTTTTCCGGGTTCCGGTAGGGACTCTACCATCCTTGAAAAGATCACCCAATCGAATGAATCATCTCCAAACTTGGACAAAGCACTTAAGATTTCCTCTTGATAAATTGGCACTTTTCGGGAAATACATGAAATCGATTTATTAAGATCCCAATCAACGCCTAACCCCTGAACATTTTTGGTCGCTCGTAAGTGTTCCAGCAGTAAACCTCTTCCACAGCCAAGATCCAATACTTTGTCCCCCGGAGAAACCCAGTCATCGATCGCTCGAAAGTCGGCTTCTTTTTTTACCTCATATCTATTTTTTAATTTTCGAAAACCGTCATCTTCCAAGACTTGGTCTGAGTCATTCGCGTGATCTTCTTCCTTAAGAAAACTTCCCAATGCCTTAAGAAAAGGCCCTGAATCTATAAGAAAGGAATCGTGACCGTGAGAATGATCAATTTCTAGATAAGATGCATTTTTACCGGCTAGTAGAAGGGCATCCACGATATCCTTATTTTGTTTTGGAGTATAGAGCCAATCGCTGGAAAATGCTATGACCAAGGTACGAGTATCCACCTTCTCAAATGCACTGGCTAACCCATCCTCACCAACCAAATTAAAACGGTCCAAAGCCTCGGTTAATTTCAAATAGGAATTCGCATCAAACCGATCGACGAACTTTTTTCCTTGATGGTCTAAATATCCCTGAACGCTGAACTCAAATTTTTTACTTGGGTCTAGCCTTTGCTCACCCCCAAATTTTTCCTCCATGCCTATATCTGACAGGTAGGTTATGTGTGCCATCATTCTGGCAACAGATAAGCCTTGAGTGGGACCAGCCCCATTGGGGTAATTGCCATTTTCCCAACCTAAGTCACCGCGAATAGAGCACCTTCCGGCTTCATTAAAAGCTATGGTTTGCACACTATGCTGAGCTGTTGCGGCAATAATGATCGCATTTCTCGCAAAGCCGGGATACTCAACAATCCATTGCAGTGCTTGCATTCCTCCCATACTTCCACCAACAACGGCATGTAAGGAGGAAATACCCAAGTGCTCAATCAGGGCATGCTGTGCCCGAATCATATCACAAATTGATAAATCTGGAAAATTAGCTCCGTGGGGCTCTCCATCGATTTTGGGGTGATAAGTGGATGGCCCAGTAGAACCCCTGCATCCGCCTAGACAATTGGAGGAAAGTACAAAGAAGCGATTCGTGTCAATTGGCTTACCAGGCCCAACAACATGATTCCACCATCCCGCCTTGTGGTCTTGCTCGGTGTAAACTCCCGCAACATGATGGTCGCCAGTCAATGCGTGGCAGATATAGATAGCATTATCTTTTTTGGCATTCAACCGACCGTAGCATTCATAGCGTAATTGAAACCCATCCAGAGTCTCGCCACTCGTCAGATTGAATATACCATCGAACGAAAAGGTTTTTTCCGAAACTAAGCCGATCTCATTGGCATGGTTTAGGTATTTTTTATCTGGAGTGGCAGGCATTACACTTTAGCATTTGAGAAAGCCCAGTGAAGGCTTAATTCGCAGAGGGTATCAAGAAAGTTTTTCAATCAAAGCTTTATCTATGTCATAATTACCATGCACCGATTTGACATCTTCGAGATCTTCTAAAGATTCAATCAGATTTAGAAGCTTTCGGGCAGTTTCTTCATTCTCTATGGGAACCAAGGTGTTTGGCAAATACGCAAGCTCGGAGGCATCTGGTTCAATACCTTTATGCTCAAAAGCTTCAGACAAACGATCGAACTCAGAGGTTTCACATATGATTTCATAGTGGTCATCTTCGACCAAAACATCTTCCGCATCGTTCTCTAATGCAAGTTCAGTTAACTCATCTTCTGAGATTTTTTCAGATGATATAAGAAATTGTCCTTTGCGCTTAAAATTAAAGGCTAAAGCACCCACACCAGCTAAATTCCCTCCTCCTTTGGAAAAAGTGCTTCGAACTTCGGATGCTGAACGGTTTTTGTTGTCAGTAGTAACCTCAACAATCAATCCGACACCCCCAGGCCCATAACCTTCGTACAGCAATTCCTCAATGGTAACTCCACCGAGTTCACCTGCACCTTTCTTAACCGCCCGGTCAATATTGTCCGAAGGCATATTCGCCTGTTTAGCTTTAAGGATTAATGTCCTAAGCCGAGGATTAAACTCAGGGTCTTTGCCTCCATCCCTAGTGGCAAGTGAGATTTCCTTGCTAATTACGCTAAATATTTTGCCTCGTTTTGCATCAATAGCAGCCTTGTGCCTTTTCGTTGTTGCCCATTTACTGTGTCCTGACATGGAAAATACAAACTGTTATTTGCCTAATTCTTTTTTAAGAAATTCGTAAGCCTCCGTAATCTTGTCTCGCTTTTCTTCCGCAGCAATTCTCTTTTGTTCACTCATTCTTGACAATCTCTGGGAGCTGTAATTTCTCATTCTCTCATTAAATCGAGCCTCTAAATGATCCGCATCAATTTTACCGCGTGATTTCAAGCCCAATAAATTTCTAAATTTCTTGTGTTCTTCATCCAATTCATCGATGGACGAGTTCGCATTATCTTCCAACATTCGGGTGCGTTCAAATCCTTTATCTTTACCCTTAACATCTTTTTCTTCAATTGCTTCAGGTAATGGAATGCTCTTGGTCAATAGAGTCTGTAAAATAGTCATTAAATTCTGAACGGTCCAATAAAGAACTAATGCTGCGGAGAAAAAGTATAAAAAGACCAAGAACATAAAGGGCATGAAGCGCATCATCTTGGCATTAATCCTTTGTGCCTCACTCATTTCAGGCCCAAGCTGCATGGGGTTTAAGCGCATTTGATACCATTGGGTCAGGACCATAAATATTGGCAATATATTCAGAGAAAAGCCATGCAACATTGCGACATTATCCTGCTCAGATAAGTCAGTAGCCCATAAAAACTCTTGTCCGTAAAGTTCAGCTGCCGATCTGAGCATCCAAAACATTCCAAGAAAAATAGGGATTTGGATAAGTATAGGCCAGCAACCCGCAAATGGATTCACTTTGTGTTCCTTGTAAAACTTCATCATTTCTTGATTTAGCTTTTGTGGACTACCTTTGTGCTTTTCCCGTAATTTCGAAAGGGGGCCCTGTAGGGCTTGCATTTTCTTTTGCGAACGGGTGGCTTGAGCCGTTAGTGGCCAAAGGATTAACTTTACTAGAATGGTAAGAAATATGATCCCAAGGCCATAACTTCCAAAAATTGAACTGAGTTTGTTAAGGCTCCAACTAAGAGGTTCTGAAATCCACCAAAAGACTCCAAATTGCATGACTTTCTTTTGTTCGGAAGATAATTTAGAAAGTTCAACATAATCTTTAGGCCCAGCATAGAGGCTAAAGGAGAATTCTTTGGATTCGAGAGGTTGAAAGATACCCAAAGGAAAGGAAGTTGCCCCGCTAATTCCAAGGATTTCTTCCCCATTTATGTTTGCATTGGATTGAACAGACTCGCCCCAAACACGGAAATCAGCAACCTCAGTCTCGGGTCGCAATAAGTTCACAAAAAACTGATTGTTCACACAAGCCCATTTTGCTTTGGATAGCCTCCTTGGCTCAATCCTCCCCGTAGGCCCGAGCTCACTGAGGTGAAAAAATTCTTCTTTTTCTCCGTCAATCCTTCCACTACAAGTTGCGCAAGAACATCCCTCACTCAAGGGTAGACCATCATTGTAATATCCTACGCTGAGGTAGGTCGAAGCCTGGTCAAAAGGGTTATACATGCGAGGAATCTGAAAACTCGAACCCAGAGACATTCGCACACGCTCAATAGCCATCGGGACTTCCCGCAAACTAGTGAAGATGGTACGATGTTTAAGTAAATATCCATCTTCTGCTGATCGCTCATAAATCCGTTCTATCCTAAGGTTTGATTCTGATTCCCAGAGATAAACTACACGGGATGGTGAGTTTTCAACCAGTCGAAATCCCCGGGGATTGGGCATAGCGTTTGGCAGGACTCTTCCGGAATTATCCTCAAAAGCAATTCCAAGCAAAGGATCATGCAAATGCTTTAACTCGTATGCCTTATTAAGCCGATCGGATTGGTGTAGTTGTATAGATCGTATACTACCCGTATGGTTGGAAAATGTTACAGATGATAAATCGGTGGATAAGCCGGGTGTTAATTGCTCTTCGCTCAATTCTTCCACTGTGCCAAATGGTTGTTCTGGTTGAACAACTTGGCGGTTCTGATCCGAAATCTTGGATACATTTCTCTCAGAAAGTATAGGCATTGGTTCCGCTACCTGGTCAGTTAATCGTTGATCCGCATATTCGGTAGGCTCAGTCCCCTGCTGCCAGATCATATAAAAAGCGAGAAGAAGAAACCCAACGCCTAGGAGATAATTTTTCATAGTATATTCGATGCTTTTATCAATGCATCCTTAAATGTGTAATCGAGTTCGGTGTATGATATTTTGAAAATTGCTTTTCGGGGTATTACCACTGTGTGTCTATAATTGGGCACATAGGATTTGTGCTTGCGATATAGCTCCCGTATTAGCCTTTTAGCGCGATTCCTATGGACTGCATTCCCGACTCTCTTCGAGGCAATCACGCCTAATTTAGAAATTTGATCATCCGCCAATGACACTTGGATCCAAAATGCAGTTCGTTTAACAGAAAAGCCCAGATCTCGAACTTTTAGAAATTGCGAAGATTTAGTTAGCCTTTCCATGCGTGAAAGACCGTAGTTCACGCAATCAAAACAAAATAGGGATTATCGAAAACGAGGTAAAACCGAAGCAGTCAACTTCGCTCTTCCCTTACGGCGACGATTTTGGAGCACCTTGCGACCAGCACTGGTTTGATTGCGTTTTCGAAAACCAAATTTTCTGGCACGACGCAGTTTAGATGGATTGTAGGTAGGTTTCATGACAAAGATTAAAAAGTAAAGTATCGCGCAATAATGTCAAACTCGGAGAATCTTAGATTTAAGTTTGGTAAATTCGTCTTGCGATATTCGCTCGTCTATTCAATATATGTGTTTTGGTCCCGTTCGTCTAGCCAGGTCAGGACACCGGGTTTTCATCCCGGCAACAGGGGTTCGAATCCCCTACGGGACGCCATTTCTACTCGCGTCTTGTACATGTTCCCAATTCCCGTAGGAAGTACTAATGCTGACAAGATCATTGCCTATTCAACTAAAAGGTGCCCGGGAAAATAACCTTAAAAATGTTAGTTTATCTCTCGAGCCAGGATGCCTAACTGTCATAACTGGTTTAAGTGGAACGGGTAAATCTACCCTGCTTTTTGATGTCCTTCACGCAGAGGGACAAAGAAGGTATGTCGAAACCTTTAGCCCTTATGTTCGGCAATTTATGGAATCTCTTCCACGCCCTAAAGTAGAGTCCATATTAAATGCAAGACCCTCTATAGCAGTTGAGCAAAAAAATTCCGTAAGAAATTCAAGATCCACTGTCGGAACCATGACCGAGTTGTGTGACTACTTTAAAGTCTGGTTCCCTCAGGTAGCTGTTTTGCATGACCCTGATAACGCCGGGAGGGTGATTAAGGAAGAAAGTCCTTCTACCCAAGCAAAATCTTGCATTAAAAACTTACTCAAAAAGAGCGTTGTCTTCGGGTTCTGGATCGATCGAGGAATTTTGCAAGCTAATGACTTCTTACAGTTTCTCATTTCAGCAGGACATTCCCGTATTCTGGTCGAAAATAAATACCATAGAATTGAAGATTTGATTAATTCTCCTTGGGACAACTCCTCTGCTTTTGTTTCGGTTGATCGCATCACGGCATTACCCCACAATAAAATCCGCATAACGGAGGCCATTTCCCTTTGCCTCGAATTGGGCAAAGGTTATGCCGAGGCAAGAAGTACGACCGGGGAAGTTTACTGTCATTTTCATAGTGGGTTACGATCAGCAGTATCCGGAACTATCTATCAGCCCCTAAACCAAAGTTCTTTTTCCTTTAATTCTCCTGTTGGTGCGTGCGCTACATGCAAGGGCTTTGGGAAAGTTATCGAAATCAATCCTGACCTTGTTGTGCCCGACCCATCTCTATCTTTGTCCAAGGGTGCAATAAAGCCCTTTGAGGGTAAAGTTTACGGACATTGCCTCCAAGACTTACTCAAGGAATGCAAGCAGCAAGGAATAGACCTTCACCAACCTTGGCGAAAGCTAACCCCGCATCAAAGATCATTTATATGGAATGGGGACCCTTCCCATATTGAAGGAGATGAACTTTGGTATGGCATTCATTCTTTTTTTAAATGGCTCGAAAAAAAGACCTATAAAATGCATGTCAGGGTTTTCCTTTCAAAGTATCGTGGTTACTTCAATTGTCCCGATTGCCAAGGAACGAGGTTCAAAAAAGAAACTCAGTTGTGGAAATGGCGAAATCATTCCCTGCCCGAGCTTTATGCCATGCCAATCTCAGAAGTGATTGATTTGATGGAAGCCGCGGAAATCTCTAATAACCCCAAAGCAGATTTACCCCTTGAAGCAATTCGTAAAAGGCTTGGCTATTTACGGGATGTTGGCCTGGATTATCTAACCCTGGATCGAACTGCAAGAAGCTTGAGTGGTGGTGAGACCCAAAGAATCAACCTAACCTCATGTCTTGGGGCGGGACTGACCGATACTTTCTTTGCCTTGGACGAGCCCACTATTGGTTTACACCACCAAGATATTGGTCGATTAATTGGAATTTTAAGGGACTTAGCAAATGCCGGTAACTTTGTTTGTGTAGTGGAGCATGATGAACAAGTGATTCGATCTGCTGACCGAGTTATTGAATTGGGTCCCAGTCCTGGTGATTCTGGTGGTGAGATCACTTTCAATGGTACGGTTCCGCAATTATTGAGGTCCACTAAATCAGAGACAGGCAAATGGCTTGCCCGAAAGTGTTTTTTCAATACTCCCAGTAAGCAAATTTCTAAAGCCAAAGATTTAGACTATCTTCAAATAAATGGGGCAAATATTCACAACCTCAATAATTTTAACGCAAAGATTCCCCTAGGTAAATTAACTTGCATATCTGGGTTGTCTGGTTCCGGTAAATCCACTCTGTTACATGATCTTATTTACGAGGAGTTAAGCAACGGTTCCCCAAGGGGGTGGGTGAACAGTAGCCTAAGCTTTTCGGATATTGTAATGATTGATCAAGGAACGATTGCTCGTTCTCCTCGGTCTAACCCTGTGCTTTATGCAGATGCATGGAGCCCGATAAAAGAAGCTTTCGGTCGCACCGAAGAAGCAAAATCATCCGGTTTTTATTCTACTGATTTTTCCTTTAATTCAGGAATGGGGCGATGTGACTCGTGCATGGGGTTGGGTTACGAGAATGTTGAAATGCAATTTCTCCCTGACATATCTATTCCATGTTCGCTTTGCGGGGGTAAGCGCTTCAAGGATGAACTGCTCGAGATACGCTTGGACGGATTAAATGTTTCAGAAACTTTGGATCTTACCATTGCTGATGCTCAGGTAAGGTTTTCCAAATTTCCAAAAACCAACCGAAAACTTACTTTGCTCAAGGAACTTGGATTGGGATACCTAAAGCTTGGACAACCTTTAAGCACACTTTCGGGCGGTGAGTCTCAAAGATTAAAGCTGGCAAAATATATGAGTCCTCTGAACGACGGACACTCTCCTGCCCTAATCCTTTTAGACGAGCCCACGACTGGGCTACACATGGCTGATGTACAACAGCTAATAAATTGCCTTAAGCGAGTCGTTTCAAGCGGTCATTCCTTACTGGTGATTGAGCATCATTCATCAGTCTTGTTTCAGTCCGATTGGATTTTAGAGCTCGGCCCTGGAGCGGGCAAATTGGGTGGAAAGGTTATTGCAAGTGGGACGCCAAGTAGCTTCTCTAAAAAAGATACTCCGACTGGACGCCTCTTTAAGGATCTCAACCCAGGGGGCACTAAACCTTTGAGCTCTGTACTCACTAAAGTTAGAAAGAGTAAAAGCTCTTATAAAAAGATACCATACATTGAGGTTTTTGGGGCCCGAGAAAATAACCTCAAAGATATAAATATCCGTATTCCTTCCAATCAGTTTGTGGTGATTACAGGCCCTTCGGGCTCAGGAAAATCCTCCCTGGCTTTTGATGTGGTCTTTGGCGAGGGTCAAAGGCGTTTTATGGAATCTATGTCCTCTTATGCCCGTCAGTTTGTTGAACAAATAGGACGGCCTCAGGTCGACTTGATAAAAGGAATCTCCCCTACTGTTGCGATTGAACAACGGGTCACCAGGGGGTCAAAAAAGTCCACCGTTGGCTCCATTACCGAGATTGCTCAGTATTTAAGACTTTTATACGCCAAGGTCGGCACTCAATGCAGTCCAAACAATGGTGCATTTTTGGTTTCTTCAACTCCTCAAGAAATTTGCAAAGCAATTACAAAAAAGGCTAAAGGTATTTTGGGAGCCCAATTACTTTCTCCTCTGGTTACGAACCGTAAGGGGCACCACAAGCCCCTTATCAACTGGGCACAGGGTCAAGGATTTGACCAGGTTCGATGCGATGGGGAAGTTCTGTCCACCAAGTCTTTCGATGGGCTAGATAGGTATCGCTCTCATGATATTGAGGTGGTGATAAAAACTTGGGATAAAACTCCTAGACCATTGGTCTTGGAAGGTTTGGTTAAATATGCTTTGGATATGGGAAAGGGCCGCTGCCTATTGCTTTTACCAGATGGTGAAAGCTCTTGGTTTTCCATCCATAAATCTGACCCACAAACGGGTGAGGCTTATCCCGAGCTTGAACCTTCGCTGCTGTCATGGAACTCTCCACGCGGCTGGTGTCCTTCCTGTCGAGGTTATGGCAGGATATATGACTGGATGAAAGAAGAACTTCCTGCAAGCGGGATGTGGTGGAGTCTTGCGGATGGTGATATTTGCCCTTCCTGTTCAGGTGATCGATTGGGGCCAGTCGGCTGTAATGTTTTCTTATTTTCTAAGAGCAAGGAGCGTTATTCTCTTCCTCAATTACTTTCCCAGCCTCCCACAGAAATTCAAAGTTTTTTAGAAAACTTACAAATTAAACATCAGCACAACGCCATGTTAGATGCAATTTTGCCAGAAGTTTTCCAACGGTTGAGCTTCATGCGCAATGTCGGTCTGGAGTATTTATCACTTAACCGAGAGACTGCATCTCTTTCAGGTGGAGAATCACAAAGGATACGACTGGCTGGCCAACTAGGCTCAAATCTTTCCGGAGTGCTTTATGTCTTGGACGAACCATCAATTGGCCTTCACCCCGCCGATAATCAAAAATTGATAGATTCGCTTCGATTGCTCCAAAGTAAGGGAAATTCATTACTAGTGGTTGAACATGATCAGGAAACCATCCTGCAAGCGGATTGGATTATAGAAATTGGTCCCAAAGCCGGAGAGCACGGCGGACGAGTGGTGGCATCGGGCAAACCGTTATCCCTAGCAAAAAAAGGACTTTCAGGAACCGGCCATTGTTTATTGGAGGGATTTCCCCATCCCTTAAGAGGGAATTGGCGAAAATTAGTGCCCGTAACTTCCAAAACAGGAAATGCATACCTTAAATTGTCCAAAGTTAAATTTCGAAACCTTAAAAACTTAAGTCTTACAATACCCCTTGCCCGATTGACGGTCTGCTGTGGTGTCTCAGGATCGGGCAAGTCCAGTTTAATACGCGGTACACTTTTTCAAGGAATTAAACAATCTGTTAAGGAAAACAAGGGCGTGCTCAAGCACGAGAACTATGTCTTAAAAAATGGCAACAATTTCTCCAAGGTAATTGAGGTTAGCCAGGCACCAATTGGGAAAACTTCTAGATCTACCCCAGTAACCTACCTGGGTATATGGACAAGAATCCGTGATTTAATTTCTACTCTACCAGAAGCCAAAGCCCGTGGTTTATCTCCGAGCGATTTCTCTTTCAATATTAAGGGTGGAAGATGCGAAACCTGCAAAGGTGCCGGGAGGGTAAAACTGGAAATGAACTTCCTTCCTGACACTTACATTGGTTGCGAAGAGTGCCAAGGCCGGCGGTACAAAGATGAAGTGCTAAGTTTATCTTGGCACGGTAAAAATATTGCTGAAATCCTCGATATGACCTTTGACGAAGCTGTTGATTTTTTCTCTTTCGACGAATTACTCAGAAAAACTTTTATGCTTATGTGCCAGACTGGCTTAGGGTATCTAAAGCTTGGCCAGACATCTCCCACCCTTTCCGGAGGTGAGGCCCAAAGGCTTAAACTTGCATCAGAATTGGGTAATGGGATTGAGATCCAAGGAAGAAAACATGTTACCCAGAAGAAAAATTTTTATGTCTTAGAAGAACCTTCTATTGGACTCCACCCCAAGGACTGTGAAAAACTTTTACTTCTTCTTCATCAATTAGTTGATGACGGGCATACTGTTGTAATCATCGAGCATGATATCGATTTAATCGCTGAAGCCGATTTCCTAATCGAACTTGGCCCTAAGGGGGGGGAGGCTGGGGGGGAACTTCTCCATCAGGGATCTGTTAAATCTCTAATCAAAAAAGCGTCTAGCCCAACTGCTAAATTTCTAAAGAAAGCACTTAAGGGATCACTCGAATAAAGATTTTTTTTCCTGCTTTAATGATAGCATTTTCTTTGATTTTGTTGGCTTCAAGATCAGGGTCTAATACTTTTTCACCATCTAATTTGATTGCACCTTGGGAAATTAGCCTGCGAATCTGGCCTTTAGATTCAAATAAGTCAGCTCCTGACAAAACATGTAACAGGGTAGGGTTCTCTGACTGCAAGCTTGCAATTGAGACCTCAGGCATTTCGTCTGGGTCTTGCCCCTTAGAGAAAACTTGAGAAAATGAATCACATTCTTGCTGTGCTTCATCCTTCCCATAAAACAGGGAAGTTAGTTCTTTTGCCAACTGCTTTTTACACTCCATCGGGTGAATTTTTTTAAGGGTATCTATCTCTGATTTTTCCTTGAGCAACAACAGACGAAAGTAATCCCACATGACTTCATCTGAAATTGACATGGTCTTTCCAAATATGTCTTTTGCCGAATCATTAAATGCAATGTAATTATCGTAACTTTTGGACATTTTTCTGGAACCATCGAGCCCGACAAGCAATGGCATGGTGAGCACAGCTTGTGCAGACGAACCCTGTTCCTTCTGTAAGTTTCTGCCCACTAACATGTTAAAGAGCTGATCACTACCGCCTAGTTCCAAGTCTGATTCCAGTACAATAGAGTCATATCCCTGAATCAACGGATACATAAATTCGACCATGGAAATAGGCTGATTACACTTGTAGCGCTTCTCAAAATCATCGCGTTCAAGCATTCGTGCTACAGTCATACTCCTCGTAAGAGATAGAGCATCCCCAAAGCTCATTTTCCCAAACCATTCACTATTTCTACGAACCACTGTCTTTTTCTTATCAAGCACCTTAAACGCTTGTTCAAGGTAAGTGCTTGCATTTTTTTCGACCTCGGCTTCGGATAATTCGGGCCGCAAATCAGATCGTCCACTTGGATCTCCAATTCTGGCGGTGTAATCGCCTATCAAAAGAATAGCCTGATGACCCGCATCTTGAAATTGCCTGAGTTTATTGAAGACAACTAAATGACCAAAGGTTAGGTCTGGGCGGGTAGGGTCCACCCCAAACTTAATCTTCAGCGTTTGTCCGCTTTTAATGCTTTCAAGTAATCCTTCCTTCCCAATGATAACTTCCGCATTATCCAACAAATTATCTCTCTTCATATTTGTAAAAGTGTAAATTTATCACATTACAACCTTTCTACGAGATAAGAATTGCCGATAAAGGGTCTATTTCTTCTCTGATTCAGCTTGCCAGATGCTTTCCATACATTACCAAATAACATCTTTAACCCCTGACACTTAGAAAATATGACCTTAGAAATTGGCTCTGATGCCCCAAACTTCACCTTAAAAACTAAAACTGCTGAAGGTTTAAAAGATATTACATTGGCTGACTATCGAGATAATTCCAGCGTGGTCCTGTTGTTTTTTCCATTCGCGTTTACCAGTGTATGCATGGCTGAAGCTTGCTCAGTTAGAGATGATTTATCTGAATATAAGGAATTGAACGCACAAGTGCTTGGAATCAGTGTAGACAGTCCTTTTGCACAAGAAGCTATGGCACAGAAGGAAGGATTAAACTTTCCCCTCTTAAGTGATTTCAACAAGACGGTTTCTAGGGATTATGGCGTATTATATGAGGATTTCATTGGTTTTAATGGAGTATCCAAGCGGTCTGCATTTGTAATTTCGAAAGAAGGAAAAGTTTCTTTTTCTTGGTCATCTGATGATCCAAAGCAACTTCCTGATTTCACTGAAATTAAAAATTCCCTCTGAGCTTCTTCTCTTCATCTGTTTTAATATTAAGTCTCAAAATAATACTTGGTGGATATCAATTATCGAGTTCATGTTACTCCAGATAGGGCCTTTGTTAAAATTTCCAATAAAGCCTCTTATCTCAATTGTGAACCACTCCGTAAATTTTTTGAAGATCAAGACAAGTCTGGCCAAAAAAGGTATGTAATTGATTTTAAGAATTGCTCAAGCATGGATAGTACCTTCTTGGGCATTCTCGTTAGCGTTGCCTTAAAGATTCGCACAAATCAAGAGGGTGGAAATATGGTTTTGCTTAACTTGACTGGCAGAAACCTTGAAACGGTTTGTAATTTAGGAATCCATCAAATTACTGAAGTCAGCTCTGAGGAAATAACGGATGCTCAGCAACTCGAACAACTTGCACAAATCTCCTCAAGTTCCTCTGAGCCAAGCGTAGGATCAGACACCATCTACAAGGCTCATAAGGCCCTTATGAGCCTGAACGATAAAAACCTCAAAGTTTTCTCTGATGTCGTAAGCTATTTGGAGCAAAAAAAAGAAGATTGACCTAACCCACAAGCTAAATGCTATCAATATTTTGGTTTTTTGTCGGATTTAGTTTTGGTTTAGGAGTGTGGATTCTAGCACGCCGTAAATGGACTAAAAGCCGTAAAATTCTATTCGAGCAAAAAAATCAGCTTGCTCAGGAAAAGAAAATGGCCGTCGAATTCATGCACAATTTAGCAGAAGCGATTGGAGAAGGTGTTGAAAAAAAAGTCTTATATCAGAGGATCGTACATACTGCGGTGGTTACAACCGGTGCGATGAGTGCATGTATTTATGAAAAACTTCCCAATGGCAGATTAAAGGGCGTTGCAGTAGAAGGACTTTTCCCTCCCCAGCGAGCAATTAAAACAAATTCGGATGAAAATGATATTCCCCGTGCTAGGTTTATAGAAAAAATTTTAAGTTCTGAAATCTTAGAGGCTGAAGAAGGAATTGTTGGGCAGGTTGTCAAAACCGGGAAACCTGTATTCATCCCCGATGCTATAAACGATCCTAGAATCATTAAACACCAGGATACCTCTTTATTAGTAAGATCAATGATTTTTTCTCCGTTGATTCATGATGAGCAATGCCTGGGAGTGCTTTCTGTTGCAAACCCAGCCAGCGGATTGCCATTTTCTGAGACAGATTTTTATATGATTAATTCGCTTGGTGAACAGGCGGCACTTGCAATTAAAAACTCAGATGCGATGAACCTGAGGTTTGAAAAATCTCGCATGGATGGCGACTTACAGCTTGCCCACGATGTACAAGAGCTTTTCCTTACACGAGAATTTCCGGTAATTAAAGGATTGGAAATTGGGGCTAAATATGTTCCTTCCGCACAAGTTGGTGGTGATTTTTACGATTTCTACAAGCTATCGAGTCACAAATTTTGCCTTTGCGTGGCAGACGTTTCTGGCAAGGGAGTTCCCGCTTCGCTTTTAATGGCACTATGCCAAACTCATCTAAAACATTTGGTGCATAAAAATCGCTCTCCAAAAGAAGTTCTTAGTTTATTAAATGAAGAACTCTTTCCCCGAATTCGCAAAGATATGTTCATCACTCTATTTCTTGCGGTTCTAGATACTCGGTCAGACAAGATTACTTATGCCCGAGCGGGTCATGAACCGGCTCTTTTATTAAAAGGTAATCCGAGCTCCGATGATAGCGATGTTTTAGAATTACGAGGGAACGGGATGGCATTAGGTATATTGGAGCCCCTGCTGTTCAACCAATTAATCAGTGATGAGATTACTGATTTTTCGATCGGCGATCTTCTTTGTCTCTACACTGATGGAGTAACCGAAACATCAAACCAAGAAAAAGAAGAGTTTGGATTAGTTAGACTTAAAAATGAACTAATTGAGTACAAAGATCTCGACCCTGAATCCTTAAACCAAAAGATTATACAGGATTTAAATAAATTTGGCGCATTAAACCAAGACCGAGATGACCTTACATTACTTACGGTCAAGCGGGTTAAATGATTAAATAATTTAGCTTATCTTTTTTTCATCGAAATCAATCACATCCGCAAATGACCTTAAATCCTCCCGGTTCGATGCACCTAGATTTTCTTTAATTTCAGCTAATTTTTCTAATGCCATATCAGACATTCCAATCTGTACTAACCTTCGATTCCATTCATGAACTTTCAATTGTTTAGGGAAAAGCTCTTGAAGGCTTTGGGTTAATTCGGCGGCGGATTCAGCTTTACTCACACAATCGATGACTTGTTGCGGTTCAATGCCTAAATGAAGGCAAAGAAAGCCATCGAAGCCTTTGGTGAAATTTCGCTGGTATGTTTTAGGCAGCGTCCCCTTGAGGTGTTTTTGGATCTTCGCAAGGAACCTCGGTAGGTGCAAAAGCCCGCAGGAATGTGCTTCATAAGGCGATGGAAGATCTAGCAGAGTCTCTCCAGTGGGTCCGTGAATGATTTCTTTGTCCAATTTTGTATTTAGGGTTAACAGGGTGATGGGTAATATTTTTTATTTTAAGTGATGTGCCAAACCAAAAACAACAAGGTAATTTATCGCGTTAGCTCTTACTTATTTGGCTACAAAAGTCTTTTTGCGAGCACCCTTTTATTGGCATGTGCGATGACCATTCTTTCTGTAATGGCTCCATCCGTTATTCAACAGGTACTGGATAAAGTTTTAGTTAGTGGTATAGGCAATGGCAAAATTCTGTTACAAGGAATTGTACTGATCGCAGCAATTTTTTTCTTCAAGGAGTTGCTTAACTGTTTTCGTATACGAATTAATAATAAACTCGAGCAAAAGGTAATCTTCCTCCTGCGCCAGGATCTACACAATAAATTATTAAGGTTACCGGTTACCTTTTATGACCGACGAAAAAGTGGCGATATATCTTCCCGCGTAATTGAAGATGTGCAAAGTGTTGAGCGTGCAATTTTGGATGGTACTGAACAGGGATTAATCTCAGTTCTAACCTTGCTTGGGGTGTCCATAATGATGTTTTTACAGGAACCTAGGCTTGCCGCGCTTGTGTTTATCCCTCTGCCCATTCTTACATGGATGGCTATTCGACATGCCAAAATATCCAAAGAAAACTGGAGAGCGGTAAGAGATAAATCAGGGGATCTCAATTCCCTCCTAGTAGAAGATATTCAGGGGAATCGATTGATTCAATCCTTTGGATTAATGCAGCGAGAAAAAAATAGATTTGCTGAAATTGCCGAAGCACTGAAATACTTCTCTTTAAGAGCAATGTACCGTTGGTCCATTCAGGGACCATGCGCGAGTTTTACTTCTTCCTTAGGCATTTTAGGTGTAGTGGGAATGGGTGCTTATTTATTGGAAACAGATCCAAGTTTTACCACTGGACAGTTTTTTGCCTTTCTTCTTTACGCAAATATGTTTTACGAACCCATTAGACAACTTGTTGGTATTAATAACCTTGTCGCTGCAGGAAAAGCCTCTGGAGAACGAGTTTTTGAAGTTTTGGATGCCCCCATTGAAATTATAGACCCAACCAGTCCTTATGCTTTTCCATTGGACTGTCATGAAGTTACTTTCTCTAATGTCAGCTTTTCTTACTCTGAGCGAAGCCCTGTTGTAAAAAATCTGACCTTTAAAATAGCTCATGGCTCAACCACTGCCCTTGTTGGTCCCACGGGTGCCGGTAAGAGCACTATAGCTAACTTATTGCTTCGATACTATGATGTGGAAAACGGCTCGATTGAAATTGGGGGAACGCCTATTGATCAGATCACCGTAGATGAACTCCGGTCAAATATTGGTATAGTACCCCAAGACCCATTCCTCTTTGATACATCCATTAAAGAAAACCTTCTTTTGGCAAAGGAATCCGCACAAGAGATAGAACTTTGGCATGCACTTGAGACAGCCCATGCTCGGGAATTTGTCGAAGCACTGCCAAGGGGCTTAGATACACTTATTGGGGAAAGAGGGATACGCTTAAGTATGGGAGAAAAACAGAGACTGACCTTGGCACGTGCAATGCTCAAGTCATCACCTGTCCTTATCCTTGATGAAGCAACTGCGAGCGTGGATGTTGCGACAGAACGACAGATTCAAATCGCAATTCAAAAGCTAATCAAAACAAGAACCACGCTGATAATTGCTCATCGATTAAGTACCATCCGAGAAGCTGATAACATTATATTTTTAGAAAATGGAAAAATTCTAGAACAAGGTTCCCACGAAGAATTACTTAGATTAAACGGTGCCTACGCAAATTTCTGTAGTTTGCAGGAAAATATTGTAAGTAATTAAAATTCATCACCTTATCTCTTTTTACCCAAATGTAAGAACATCCTTATAAGATTAAATGCCAGGTAGGGAAAAAATAAGAGAAATAGACTACGAATGAATAGGATGCTAAAGGTGCCTAGTGGACCATAAACAATATCTTCTGCCCATTCTCTAAGGGTTGTATTTAAAAAGAAATCCATCCCCACACTTAAGCCAATGTAATAAATCATCAAGGGCCATACCGTAAAACCAACGGTTAGAAAAAGAAGGGAAAACCAAAGTTCTTTGGACCAATTCATGCAAATTTTGTTTATAATTCTCTACTCTATGCAAAGGTTTTCTTTCGGCAACTTTCTTATATAAATAGGATTTATATTTGGTGCTTTTCATACGCATCTATTTCTTAAATTTTTATATGTTCATCACCTAATTTTTAATAAGTTTGCATCAAATTCTTGGATGCTTTTTCTTAGAATTTTTATGGACGAAACAAACCAAGAAGTAATAAATATCTTTCAAGAGACCCAGGCATTGCTTAAGGGGCATTTCATTTTAAGGTCCGGCATGAGGAGTGAATATTTTTTTCAATGTGCTCAGGTGTGTCAGTATTTAAGCAAAGTTACCCGACTTGCGGAACTTCTAATCGAAAAAATGGATTCCAAGCAGGTTGATTTAATCGTTGCTCCAGCAATGGGTGGGTTGGTCATAGGACAAGAAGTTGCAAGGCAGTTGAACGCTAGATTCATTTTTTTAGAAAAAGTGAACGATCGATTGGCTTTGAGGCGAAACTTTTTAATACAACCAACAGATAAAGTATTATTAGTTGAGGATGTGGTTACGAGAGGGGGCAGGGTGCTGGAGGCAATTGAAATTATTGGGCAACACCCCTGCGAATTTTTAGGTGCGGTAAGTTTAGTAGACCGTAGCACTCAGGACTTGAATTTGGGTATTCCTTTTACCTCCTTATTGAAGATGAATTTTCCTACTTACGAGCCAGAAAAACTCCCTCTACATCTTCAAAAAATCCCAGCCACAAAACCGGGTAGTTAGAAATCTAAGGAATCGAAAAGTCTCAAGGTATCCGATAGGCGAGGAACCTGTATTTCCCTCTGTACCAAACATAGAAACGATTAATTCCAGAATATAAATTTTCGGCAACATCATTTACTTCTAAGATTTGTGCCCCATTTATTTCCACAAGAATAACTCCTTCCTTGAAGGTTTCCATTTCACCTGTTGAACTAGTTACAACAACACCACGAACGGTGCTTGGTGCTTTATATTTCTCCCGTGCTTGGGATGTCAGCGGTGCCAGTTGAATTCCAGGGATCGGAGCTACTTCATCAGACATTGACCCAAGAATTACATGCAGGAGGATCTCTTTGTTTTCACGAAGGACCTCGATGGGAATGCTTGCACCTGGTATCGATTGAGAAATTGCAACCCGTGCCTGATTAACTGATGAGACAGACTTGCCTCCGACCTTCACAATCTTGTCATCAGGTAAGAATCCTGCCTTATCTGCGGCACTTCCAGCAACCACACTGCTAACCAAGGCTCCACTATCATTATGACCAGAGCGCAACGAAACACCAAGAAATCCTCTTCGTATCTTGCCCGCTTCGATATAATCCGTTAAAGCTCTGCGTACCATATTGACTGGGATGGCTAATCCAATTCCAATATTGGCACCAGTTTGGGAAATAATTGCGGTATTAATACCCATTAATCTCCCTTTAGCATCCAGTAACGCCCCCCCTGAATTACCACGGTTGATGGAGGCATCTGTCTGGATGAAGTTCTCGTAAGCACCTTCCTCTCGCAGGATCCCTAGTTCAGATTTACGAGTGGCAGATACGATCCCCATGGTTACAGTCATACCGATTCCAAGAGGGTTGCCCACGGCAAAAACAATGTCTCCCACCTGCAATATGTCACTATCTCCAAGAGTGGCAAAGGGTAGCACCTCTTCTGATTCAATTTTTAAGACAGCAATATCTGTGGTGTGATCGAATCCAATGATATCCGCTGGATATTCTTTTTGTTCCCCCATTTGGACAATCACTTCTTCCATAAGTTCACCCGTTCTTGGGTCAGTAATTACATGGGCATTTGTAACTACATGCCCTTGGGGTGAAACAATCACTCCGGACCCAATGCCGGCAGGGACTTTTTCTTCCTCTATCCTTGTTTGGTTTAAATGGGGCAACCCATAATACCTTCGCAGCAGATTTTCTATGGGGTTATTTGCTCCAGGATAAAGCCGTCTGACAACCTGCTGAGTAGTAACTGCTACAACCGCAGGAGTGCTCGTATCTAATATTGAGGAATAGCTTTGTATATGACTCCTCGATGATCGATTCAAATCAGAGTCATCAATTCTTAATGAATACCCTTTGGATTGTGAGAAGGCTTGTAAACCCAGCGTTAAAAACGAGAGTAAGACAAACCAGCTAAACTTATTTTTCATTTTATCTTCACGGAATAAAGCGTTTCCGCATGAAAAAATTGTTTTATACAACTATTGAAACAAACTTAAAAAATTAAAAGCCTTTAACCTCAAACAAGCTGGATATACTGCTGTCCGTGTGCGTTCGTTGGATAGCTTCACCCAGTAGTGGTGCAACGCTTAATTGTGTGATAGGAAGTCCATCAACATTAATATTGACGGAATTAGTTGTTATCAATTCATCCAGATGGCCTTGTTCAAGGCGCTCCCTTCCTGTCTCGTTGATCACACAGTGACTAATAACAGCTGAAACCCGTTTCGCTCCCCTTTCTTTAAGTAACCTAGCCGCCGCAGTCAGTGTACCTGCAGTTTCCGTCATATCATCCACAATCAAAACTTCTCTTCCCTCGACCTCTCCCACTAAATTCGTAGCCTCTACTGTGCTTGCACCGGTTCTTCTTTTCGCAACAAAGCCTAGAGGGCAGCCCAAAACTTCAGCATATGCACTTGCCATTTTCATGCCCCCAACATCGGGAGTAAAAATGGTCATATTGTCAGTGTTTCTATTTCGCAAATAATCGAAAAACACAGGAGAAGCATATAGGTGGTCAACCGGTATATCAAAAAAGCCCTGAATCTGTTGTGCGTGAAGATCCATAGTCAAAACTCGATTTGATCCAGCAGCCACCAATAAATTGGCAATTAACTTCGAGGTAATCGGAACTCTGGGTTGATCCTTACGGTCTTGCCTAGCATAACCGAAAAAGGGAAGAACCACAGAAATTCGTGCTGCAGAAGCACGTCTTGCTGCATCCACCATGATCAAAAGCTCCATAATATTATGGTTCGCAGGCGAGTTAGTAGACTGCAAAAGAAACACATCCATTCCACGAATGTTTTCGTTGTAACGTACAAAACTTTCGCTATCAGGAAAGGAAGTTACCAGGGCATCACCCATTTCCAAATCTAGATAGGTGCAAATCTCTTGGGCTAAGGGGAGGTTCGAGTTTCCGCTAAAAATCTTTAGGTTATTACCGTTGCGCATGACTTTGTCTACTCTCTGAATTTTTCTTGGGCAAACCTATTGAAAAGATCAGGTAATTTTCTCTGCAAAACCGCAATTCTTTGTGCCAAGTGAAAGGGCAGGGCAGGGTTTCCTTTAAGAAAAGCTCCGGGCTCAACATCCTTTGTAATACCCGCTTGGCCGGCAATTTTTGCACCTTTACCAACCTTCAGATGACCAGCAAAGCCAGCTTGGCCACCCACAATAACATTGTCCTCCATAATTACGCTCCCGCTTATTCCAACCTGAGCCACAATTAGGCAATTTTGCCCAATTTGAACATTATGCCCAACTTGAACCAAATTATCGAGCTTACTGCCTTGCCCAATCTTGGTTTTCTCAAAACGGGCACGATCGATGCATGTGTTTGCACCAATTTCGACTCCATCCTCAACAACTACAATACCCAAGTGAGGAATCTTTTGGTGCCCTTCATCTGTTTGATCGAAGCCATACCCCTCAGACCCAATGACCACGCCTGCGTTTAGGACGACATTTTTACCAATCTGACATCTAGATAAAAGTTTTACTCCTGGATGCAGAACACTGCCATCTCCAACCGTAGATCCCCGCCCTATATGGCAATGAGTGCCTATTTTACCATTCGATCCAATGATCGCTCCTTTCCCGATATAAGTAAATGCACCGATAGATACACCAGGTTCCAGTACTGCACTTTCTTCCACAAAAGCGGTTGGATGAACACCTGGTTTTTCTGGAGGGCAAAGTTTAGCCTCTAACAACTCACACAATTGAGCGAGCCCACGGGAAGGTTTATTGATTTTGATAAATAGCTGGTTCTGGCTCGGAGGTGCAGAATAGTCCTGAGGCAATAAAATTACGCTAGCCCGGCAGTGCTGAACTTGGTTTTTATATTTTGAATTTCCCAAAAAAGAAAGGTCCCCAACCTTTGCATCTCGGAGATTCGCAATTCCAGAAATTTTTTCGACTTGGCTACTTCCCGACACTTCAGCATCAGGAAATAAATTTAATATATCTTTAACTCTTACGCTAAGATTCACCAATTTCTCTTAGCTTGTATGCATAGAGCAAAATTATTCGTTCTCTGCGTTTAAAGTAACAATGACCTCCTCAGTGTAATCGGTATTATCAGAGGAATAAAATACACCGAGTTGTGTCTCGGAAGAGTTCAGTACCAAGTCCAACCCTTTGGCGGTGGAAACTTTTTTGATGGCAGCACGGATATCTTCCAAATGTTCTACGAGGAGATTTCGTTGCCTTTGAGCAATGGTTGCTTTTGCCCTTTTATCATAAGCAACCATATCGTCTTGCTTTTCTTTAGCTACTTTGACTTTTTCTTGATACTTTTCTTTCAGGGTGGAGGAATCTATGTTTGGGTTTTTTAACTTTTCCTCCATCTCTTTCAATTCATTGACAATTTTTCCCATTTCATCTCGGAAAATTTCGAGTTCCTCAATTGCCACCTGCTTCGATTTGTCCAATCGCTCTCTGGCGTCTTTTACTTTTTGATATCCATCAAAGACTTTTTGCACATCAACAACCCCGATTTTTTGGGCGACTAGGCTTTGGGCTAAAGAGAAAAGTCCGATGAGAAGTAGATACTTAAGAGAATTCATGAAGCAATATTATGGAGAGCAAGAATGGGGGATGGCAACAATACTTTAAAATCTTGTACCACCGGAGAAGTGAAACTGCGTGGAACTTCCTGAATTACTAGGATCTGAGAGAGGAAAACCCAGGTCTAGCCTTAAGGGCATTCCCATAACCATAATGCGGATGCCAAGCCCCCAGTTATCGTGCCACCCCTCGTCGCCGTTGCCAGGGGAAAGCTTAAAGTCATCAGTCCGCAAAAATCCTCCATCATAAAAAAGGGCAAAACGCAGGGGATCTGCAATTTTAAAGGTATATTCTAAACTGCCGTAGGAAAATGAGTTTCCCCCCATTGGCTCACCTTCTTGATTAG